>Ga0163148_10000125_pt1 | contig 91758 bp, 80 predicted proteins | sample OliLakLV19MP7P2_FD_148606 | JGI IMG/M metagenome (GOLD analysis project Ga0163148, IMG submission 148606) | Freshwater microbial mat bacterial communities from Lake Vanda, McMurdo Dry Valleys, Antarctica- Oligotrophic Lake LV.19.MP7.P2 | ecosystem: Environmental > Aquatic > Freshwater > Lake >...
GTCTTCCTGCAGGAGCAAATCATACCCACCAGGACGTTTAGGCGGCGAAGGTGGTTGCCGCTCGGTTTGATATAACTGGCTTTGGTAAGCATCGAAAGCATATCTTTGTAAAGGCTTTTGCCCATAGAAGGTGAAGTTTTTGCGTCGAAAACACAAATTTACACCTCCTATCTTTTTCTCAACTTATCAAAGAACTTTGTATTTTTTTTGCCCAACTACTAAGTGTACGGCTGGAAAGTAAAAATTTAACTAAAGTGAAAATTGGAAACGTGGAAGGATGAAATATTGGAATATTTGAAATGGCGGAACGGAAATTGCAACCTTCCACCATTCCAAATATTTCATTGTTTTCAACGCTCGCGCGTCACTTTTAGCGTACCCGTCGCCATTACGCCGCCTTTTTCGGCGCGTTTGCGAAAAGCACGTTTGGCTTTGTCTTTGCCCATTTCTTGTTCGTAAGCTTTCCAAGTATTATAATCATTTTCTAACGCAATCATTTCTTTTACCGCTGCATGATATTTATCAGGATTGTCAAATGTAATGGATTGTCCTACGCGCAAATCTTCTACCGATTGACGGGCAGCACTCACAGAATTATTATCCAACTCCCGCGCCGGTAAGAATCGTGTTTCTGCTTTCGTGCCTTTACTTTCTTTGTCCGCCCAGCGGTTCATCGCGTTGGCGTGGTTACTGCGTACTTCGCTCATGGCGGGGTCGCCGTCCATTGCCGGGACTTCTTCTTGTGGTTCGACTCGCTCTTCAAATTGCATCGTAGAAGTCTTTCCGGTGATGGCAGCGTAAGCGTTTTTATCAAATTGCTTCAAATTATATTGTCTGTAAATTCGGGTCAAATCCTCCACCGGATGTCCGCCGTTGCGATCTAATTGCAAACCTGCAAACCACTTTTCCGAGTTGGAGGAATATTTGAAATATTTTCTGGCGTCACTTTCATCGGCATTCTCTTTAATAGATAATAAATAATCCATCACTGTGCGTAAATTACTGGAAGTGAACTGCTTACCACGTTCTGCTTGATAAATTAAAAGTGATAACGAAGTTCCAGCAGGAACGTGTTTGCGCGTATCAATCGCTCCGGCAATCGCAATATCTGCTAACTTATCAATTTCGCGGCGAATTTTGCTGACCGATAATTTCGAAGTGGTTGGTTCTCCGGCAACGGCAAGTAATTCAGAATCAGAACTTTGTTCGGTGGCTTTTCGGCTGCTGCGACGTCCAGATACTTCATCGGGTGCGTTCAGGTCGCGCGTGTCGGTCGCGCCTGCGTCCATGCGGGCTTCTGCGATGTCATTTTGTCCCATCAGGCGGTCGTCCAGCGATTTACCGCCGCGTTGTTGACCATACCAAGCGAAAAATAAAAATCCTACAATTGCAATTCCAACTAAGGTAGATAGACCTTTCATGATATAAATTTTTTGAAGTGAATAATTATTTCTAAGGGGAGGATTGGAGAATAGGAAGATGGGAGGATAGGAATTTCCCTTGTTTCGAGTTCTCAACGTTCCCTTCTTTCAATTCTTTAATGGCTAACAAGCGTTCCATCTTTCCTTATTTAGACGCTGACAAGCATTATTCCAATTGTCCAGTCCTCCAAAAGTATTCCATTCTTCCAACTTTCCGCTATTCTAATCCTCCTATCTTCCCATCCTCCAATCCTCTCATAAGTAGCTGATAATCAAACCGCCACAGCTCATACGTTTCGATGAGATACGCGAGTTTTTGCGCATATTTTGGACTCGTCGCGTAGCCGCTTTTTTTCAAGCCGATGCACCAAGCGGCATAATATGGCACGGTTTCGGTATCAAACCAATGGGATTCTACCTGACATTTTTCACCGACTTTATCACCATATTGCCGAATCATCCAATTGTAACGCGACCCCGACAACAAGCGCGTATGATGCCGATAACTGAGCGCAGGCGTTTGGTAGACGTGAAAGCGGTCATACACATTGTCATCCGTTATTCGGACGCAATCATAAGCGAGGGCATCATGATAATAATCGGTATCATCTATTCTACCATCTTTACCAAAATCGCGTTTTCTATAACATTTGATACCAAAATGATTATTGGCATGACGAGCGATGTAACTTTTGCCGGCGTTGGTTTCTAAAATACCTTGTGCGAGTGTAATGCTGGCGGGAATGTGGCTTTGCGCCATTTCAGAAAGCGCGTATGGAGCGTATTGTTCAATATAATTTAAAAAAAGTTGTCGTTTTCCAACCTGTCGTCTCCCGATTCGTTCCGCTAATTTTTCTTCCATTTCGGCACGTTGCCAAACCCAATTTTTCTTATTGGTAAAATCAGGTATAATAGAATGGCTATTGTCACTACTATTATTATATCGCTGTTTAAAATATTCAAAATCCTTTCCGGCAAATTCAATACCCGTTTTAAAATCTTTTGATAATTCTGTAATAATCGGCAGCTCAGCAAATTCTTTAATGAATGGATATAATGCTTCTAATTTCCAATTGGACAATACCAAATAGCCCGGGACGAAAAAAGCAAGTCCATACAGAACGCCTCGTAATAACGATTTGATAGTCATGGTATTATATTGTGCTTCTCGTTCTTTTTATACAATAGATGTTAGACGATAGACAATTTTAGGAAAAGTTAATTTGCGTACAAAATCTTTACATTTCTTGGATTAATTCCAGTATTTCCATTTTTAAGTTTGGCAAATGTTTTTTTAGAATAGCCCAAACGACCGTATCCTCCGTGCTATCATACGCGTGAATCAACCGGTTGCGTAAGCCAACAATTTGCAACGCATGGGTAATTTTATAACTGGTTTCTTCTTTTTTAAATTGACTAACTGCCTCACCGATAATGGCTAACTGACGCTCAACTGCACTTTTGGTTTTCAAATCGGCTTTGTACGCCTCGAAGCCAGCCACGTCACTACTAAATAGTTCTGTCAATTCTATGGCTTTTAGGATGTCAACTAAGTACTTCTTGGCTTTGTCGGTCATAAATAAGTTGCTTTGTACGATTAATTTCTTTCAGCAAATATTGATTTGTGATAGCCGTATCCGTTAATAAGTCAATTTTTCGATCAAATAACTTTTCAAACTCATACCATATTTGTAATATACGCTCACCTTTTTCTAATGGTTCAAGATTTTCTTTCATAATAATTAAAAAATCAATATCGCTTCGAGTATCAAATTTATCAGTCAAAACGGAGCCAAAAGCATACAACTGCTTGACGCTATGTTGCGTGCAAATTTCAAATAATTCATTCTTATAGGTATCTAAAATATTCATTTTCTTAGCTTCTACCTTCAAAAATACGCCAATAATTTGCATTGTACAAACCAAGTTTGCAACACCGCCTACAAAAACCGTTCCATCTGTGCTTTTTCAATGAACACTTTACTGGTTTGTCCCTTCTAAGTAAGTACAGACTAGTACTTCGCCTCAACACCTAAACAAAATTTGAACTGATTGTTTCCATGGCAAAGACGTTATTAAAAATCATATTGTGGATCGTTGGCATCATTGTGGGTTTGTTTCTGCTGGTGTGGATTGCGATTCAGATTCCCAGTGTACAAAACGCGGTGGCTGACAAGCTCACGCAAAGTCTTTCGCGCACGCTGAAGACCGAAGTGTCTATTGACCGTGTGAATATCCGATTTATAAAAACCATTTTGTTGGAAGGTATTTACATCGAAAGTCTCCAAAATGATACCTTATTATACGCCAAACGCATTGGTGTAAATATTGGTTTATTTGACCTGTTTGATAATCGAATCCATGTAAATGACGTGAGTCTGGAAGGCGCAGTCGTGCGGTTGGAGCGTACAGAAATGGATAGCCTTTTTAATTATCAATTTATATTGGATGCGTTTAACACCAATCCGGACACGACGGCTGCCGAAACCGTTTGGACTTTTGATATTGACGATGTAAATGTGGAAGATTCTTACTTTCGGATGTTGGATAGATATAATGGTACGGATATAGAACTAAATATCAAGAATTTTGCAGTGAATATGGGTGAGTTGGATTTGGAAAAACAAATTGTGGATATTAATACCATTCGCTTAGAAGATTCTAAAATCGCCTACCGAATTCTAAAAACCAATCGCGTAAAACCCGCGGCAGAGCCGCCGACCAGCGATACGGCACTCATCGCCCAATTGGATACCATGGCGTTTCCCACCATTGGCTGGTCGTTGAGTTTGAGTAAAATGCGGCTGAATAATAATACAATTATTTATGATAATCAAACTGTTAAAACCATTCCAAATGCAGTAGATTTTAATCATATTACTTTAAACGAATTAGAAATAAACCTCAACAATCTCGCTTGGCGCGAAAAAGTGATTCAAGGCGAAATCGAGACGATTGCTTTTAAAGAGCGCAGTGGTTTTGAATTGCAAAAGTTAGGCGCAGATTTGCAGATGAACGAGCGCCAAGTGTCTGTTAAAGACTTTGTATTTCAAACGCCGCAGAGCGATTTCAGGGCTTCTACGACGCTTTCTTATAATAGTTTTAGTGATTTGATGCGAGATATAACAAATAATGCAAGAGTTGATTTGACCATCAGCGACAGTAAGTTGGCATTTAAAGATTTGGAATATTTTGCGCCGAGTATTACAGAAATTAAACAATTAAATACCAATTTAAATAAAGAAATACGACTCTCCGCGCGAGCGCAAGGGACGCTTTCTAATTTAAGCAGTTTTTCTGCGAATTTGGGGATTGAAAATGGCGTACAACTCCGCGCTAACGGCTCTGCCAGCAATCTGACCAATCCTGATTTATTATCTTATAATGTAACCGTTGAAGACTTATCTACTTCTTATAATAATTTGAAACGACTTACGCGCGGTGTGGCGATTCCAGCAGGTCTGAAAACATTGGGACAAGTGCGCTTTTCAGGTCGTTTTCAAGGGGATATGAATAAAGTAAATGGAAATGATATTATATTACAAACAGATGCTTACACGGGTTTTCGAGGCGATATAAAAGCGCAACAAATCAGAAATGTAGACCAACTCACGTACCAAGTTAATATCAGAGAATTGCGCACGCAAGCCAAAGATTTGAATGGATTTGTAGCAGGTGGACTGCCGGTGCAAGTAAAAAATTTGGGTAAAATTCGCTATGTCGGAACCTTAGCTGGCACGACTACTAAATTTGATTTGGATGGTGATTTGATAACCGATGCGGGTTCTGTAAATAGTGATGTTGTAATAGATTTTAATAAAAATTATAGCAACGCTACTTATAATGGAAAAGTAAATCTGCGAAATTTTAATCTTGGCAAAGTCTTGCAAGATACGACGATTGGGCGCGTGACGATGACCATGTCGGCAGTGGGCGGCGGTTTGAGTTTAAATACAATTAATGCAAAGCTAAAAGGTAATGTTGCAGCTTTAGATTATAAAGGTTATCGTTATAAAGATTTTAGAATTGATGGCACATTTGATAAAAAACAATTCACAGGCAAAGCGGGCATTACAGACCCCAATATTGCATTTGGTTTTAATGGCAATATTAATTTTAATGACAAGTTTCCGGCGTTTCGTTTTGTAGCGGATGTGGACACGGTCAATTTGCAAAAACTCAATTTTTCTCCAACGTTTCTGGGATTCAGCGGCGAAATAACCGCCAACTTTCGAGGTGTAAATATTGACGATTTAGACGGCACGGCGCGCATTCGAGATATTAATATTTCCAATGATTCCATTTCTTATCAAACGGATTCTATCGTTCTAACCGCAGCTACCCCTGACACCACTGGCAAGTTATTGACCTTAGAATCATCTTTTTTAGATATGCAACTCTCTGGTAACTACAACATTGCAGACTTGCCGAAGCTGATGCAAAATTTTATCAATGATTATTTCCCAGTAGACCAATTCTTGAGTCCAGTGGATACGCCAACTAAATTAGCATTAGAACCCGATCAATCGCGCGTACTGACAGACCAAAATTTCGATTTGCTCATTCAATTATCAAACCCAATATCGCTGCTGAAAATTTTTGTGCCTACGTTGGAACGCTTAGACACCGCGTCTTTCTCTATGCACTTGGATACAAAAGCGCGTGATTTGAAAATTTTGGGTAGTGTGCCGCAACTCATTTTTGGCGGTCGTTCGTATGACAATATTCGATTGGCAGCCGAGGGTACGCCGGAAGAATTAATTACATCTGTAACGGTAGAAAATGTTAATTATGGTGCTTTACAACCCATTTCGCTTGCGGAAGTGAATATCGCATTGGGCAATGATAGCATCACCATCAGTCTTAATGCAGAAGAAGGAAACGGCGACAGTACGCGCACCAAACTCGCGCTGGCGGGCAATGCTTCTCGCCTAAACGATATGTACCGCTTCGCTTTTGACCCGCGATTTGTGTTGAATGGCGAGACTTGGGACATCCCGTCAGCTAATGAATTTTTATACAAACCCAATTTTATAGATATTAATAATTTTGCATTACAAAAAGACGGACAATCCATCGCGATCAGTTCTGCCGATAGCCCGTCCGATAAAGACTTTGCGCCGATTGGTATTACATTTGATAAATTTCAAATAAAAGAAATTTTTAATTTGATGAATATGTCCGAAGATAAATATTCGGGCGAAGTAAATGGAACCGTGACGCTGCGAGATTTTCAGACGAATCTGAATTATCTGGTGGATTTATCTATTAATAATATTGCATTGAATGACCAGCCGGTTGGTAATTTGTTTGTGAAAGCGGAACCCGTAAGCAAACAAGTGATCCGCGTCAACGTGGCGTTGGATGGTGAACAGAGCGACGCGACTATCGCCGGAACGTATAATTTGAGCAATACAGGTTTGGATTTAAAAGCAGATATTCAAGCATTAGAATTGAAATTGTTAGACCCTTTTGCGAGTGCTTTCATAAAAGATAGCGAAGGTACGCTGAGTGGCAGTTTCACCATACAAGGCACGACTAAAGCGCCCGAGATGAATGGAGTTCTACGAATGAATCAAATCAGCACGGTTCCTGCGTTGTTAGGTGTGCGCTACACGATTCCGCAGGCAGAGATTCGCATCAGTGATAAAATAATTAATTTGGGTACAATTGCGCTACTCGACGGCAGCAATAATGAAGCAACGCTCAGTGGTACAGTCAATTACGCCAATTTTGTAAATATTGGTTTGAATCTAAATTTTAATACTAACCGTTTTAAAGTGTTGGATACGCAAACGCAAGGCAATAGTTTATATTATGGAAAATTGTTGATTGATGCGGATGTTGCGATTCGCGGCACGACCACTGCGCCTGTTGTGACGGTAAACGCGACCACACTTGATTCTTCTCAATTATTTATACAACCCTTGAGCGCACAGCAAGCCATCGGAGCGCAGGAAGATTACATTATTTTTGGAAATCCTGCAACATTTAGACCCGAAGACACGACCCTTTCTTTGGATGCCGCTTATCAGGTAAATAGAGCAGCGATAGATTTGACATTAAACTTGCAAGTAACGCCGGAAACGGAATTGCAAATCATCATTGACCCTGCCACAGGCGATAAATTGGTGTGTAAAGGCAGCGCAGATTTGGTCGTAAATATGAATCCGAATGGTAAACTCAGCATTACCGGTAATTATCAAATTACGGAAGGAAGTTATTCGTTAAATTATCAAGGTCTGTTGAAGCGAAATTTTGCGATTCGCTCTGGTAGCCGTCTCGATTTTGTGGGCGACCCGTTGGACACTCGTTTCAATGTAGCCGCCATTTATACCACCAAAACGCCTACGTACGAACTCATTCGTAATCAGGTCACTGCGCTCTCGCCAGAGCAAGAACGGCAGGCAAAAAGTCGCTCGGATGTAAATGTGGTATTGAGTATGCGCGGCGATTTGGAAAAACCGATTATTACATTTGATATTCAAATTGGGGAAGAAGGCGAATCCGACCCAGTCACAAGTGTAGAAGCACAAGCATTGGCGCGGCTCCGCGATAATCCGAGCGAACTCAACACACAGGTTTTCAGCTTATTATTATTTAATAGTTTTATTTCCGAACAAAGCGGCGGCGGCGGTTTGGCAGGTGCAGGCAATGCTGCTTATTTGTCAAGTGTAAGTTCGTTGGTAAGCAATCAACTCAATAAATTGGCAGACCGATTGGTAAAAGGCGTAGATATTGAAATCGGAGTTGATTCGTATCAGTCTGAATATGAATCCACTACCACGACTGAATTGAACTTAGGCGTAAGCAAACAATTATTCAACGACCGACTCACGGTACAAGTAGGCGGCAATGTGAATGTAAATAGCGAAAATTCTTTGTTGGTGCAAGGCGCGGGCTTCTCGTCTATCGCTGGTGATTTTGTGTTGGAATATCGCTTGACAGAAGAAGGAAATTATCGCCTCCGAGTCTTCCGCCGCGAAAGTGTGGATGTGTTGAATCAGAATAGCAATCCGCAGACGGGTGTCGGTATATCGTATAAAAAGTCATTTGGACAAAAGGGATTGAATGATAAATCCACGACCAAGAAAAAGTCGAAAAAACAAGATAAAAAACCGGTTGAAGGAAGTAATAATGACGCGCTTTTGCCGGATAATGAATTAAAAATGGAAAAGGAATAATGGAATGGGAGGATAGGAGGATGAGAGGATAGGGTGATCCCGCTTTATGGGACAAGTTAGAAGATAAGAGACGAGTGGAAATCCTGCGTCTTTGCGCCTTTGCGTGAAAAAAAACCAAGTAACGAGAAAAAATTTGCGAAATCTACGGGCGTTTCAATACCTATTTACAAGAGCGAAAAATCAATGATACATTCAAAATTACTCATCTGTATTACACTTTTATGCCTCCTTTCTGCCTGCAACAGTACCAAGTATGTGAAGGAAGGAGAGTTATTATACAATGGCTCTAAAGTTGAATTCACCAATTCAGAAAATGTAAAGAATAAGAAAAAACTGGCAGGTACATTACAAACTTTCGCGCGTCCGAAACAAAATTCTAAATTAAAATTAGGGATTTATAATACGTTTCACAATCCGAATAAAGGAAAAGGGCTTGGCAATTTTATCGCCAAACGCTTAGGACAAGCACCGATTTTATTTCAAAATACCGATGCTGAACGCAGTCAGGCATTCATGGAAAATTATTTACATGATAATGGTTATTTTGGTTCGGAAGTCACTTATGATACGCTTGCAGCAGACCGAAAAGTAGAAGTAAATTATGTCGTGCAAAGCAAAGGACAATACAAACTCCGAGAGGTTTATTTCCCCACTGATTCTACAAATTTAATAGCTCTCATCAATCAACGGCAGCGTCGCTCGCAGCTAAAACCCGGTCAGGATTACAGTTTAGCCAGAATTCAAGCCGAACGAACGCGATTGGAGCGCATCGTTCGCGAGGAAGGTTATTACGGATTTACGCAGGACTACGTATACTTTTTTGTTGATACGAGTCTGACGAGTTTGCAAGCGGATTTATATTTGCGCATCAAGCAGCCGACAGATTCTACTTTTCATGAGCAATATTACATGGATACGGTCATTGTTTATCCAACTTATGATATAGAATCCCCAGCACGCTCATACGATGATACGGTGTATCATGAAGATTTAAAAATTATTCAAAAACAAGAGTTTGTTGTTCCAAAAACCTTAGAGCGTGCGATTGCGCAAGACAAAGGTGAATTATATTCAGAACGGCGGCAAGACCAAACGACGAATCACTTATTAGACTTAGGCATTTTTAAGTTTGTAAATGTAAAATATCAAATTATAGAGCGAAATGATACGAATTATTTACGGCGATACGTTTATTTAACCCCTTCTTTAACAAAAGATGTAACTGCTGAAATAGAAGCCAACACCGAGACCAGTAATTCACTTGGTTCTGCCATCTCTGGCGGCTACACGCATCGCAATCTATTTCGAGGTGCCGAGCAATTCAGCACACGACTTTCGGCAGGTATTGAAACACAAACACGGAGTGGCACGAATGATTCCATTCCGTTTGTAAATACGTTTGAATTTTCGGCGCAAGCGAGTTTATTTTTTCCGCGTTTTGTGACTCCCTTTTTTAATATTCGCAATACGCGCTCTTATTACGTGCCCAAAACCCGCATCAGCATCAGCGACAATTTTCAGCGCCGCGCTTCCTTTTTTACTCTCAATTCCTTTCAGTTAGAATACGCCTACGAATGGCAAGAAACGCGCTACAAGAGCCATTCGCTCACGCCCTTGAATGTGAATTTGATACAATTACTCGGCACGTCGCCTGCGTTTGAAACTATTTTGGATGCCAATCCTCGTTTGCAACAAAGTTTTAGTAATACTTCCATTTTGGGTGTCAATTATCACTTTACATTCACGAATCAAGAAATCAATACAAAGAGAGATTTTGCGTTCTTTCGAGGCGGCATTGAAACTTCTGGCAACCTGACTTCTTTGATCGCTTCCCGCAGTAAAAATGGGGAGCCGCGCAAATTTTTGGGTACAGCATTTTCACAATATGTTCGTTTTGAAACAGAAACACGTTATAATATTGTAAATACGAAAAACCAGTTGGTCGGACGATTGCTGGTAGGCGTGGGTGTTCCATATAAAAATTCTACCATATTACCGTATGTCAAGCAATTTTTTATGGGCGGTGCCAATAGTATTCGGGCGTTTCAGATTCGCGGCGTTGGTCCCGGCAGCACGCCACCCGATACTATTACTGTGGGCGGCTTTTTTGACCAAACTGGAGATATTAAAATAGAAGGGAATCTCGAATATCGTTTTGACGTTATTTCCATTCTAAAAGGTGCAGTCTTCGCAGATGCGGGCAATATCTGGCTGTTGAACAAAGAAGAAAATGCAGAAATAACGGATGCCGAAGCAGTGTTTAATTTTAACACTTTTTATAAACAACTCGCAGTGGGTACAGGCATAGGTGCTCGGTTGGACTTGAAGTTTTTGCTGCTTCGTTTGGATGTCGCATTCCCCATCCGAAAACCCTATCTGCCCGACGGCGAACGCTGGGTTTTTGACCAAGTCACTCCTTTAGATAAGGACTGGCGCAAGCGTAATCTGGTGTATAATATTGCGATTGGGTATCCGTTTTAAAGCCTGATGGAATTGTATTAAATCGCTCACTATAGATAGTACACTGATTATTATGATTAGTTATGGCTCTTTATTATTTTAAGATTATTGAAGCGGCATCATAAATTATCTTAATTATCATAAAAATCAGTGTTCTATTCTTTCACTTTTATAATGTAAATCGTCGCTTTCCCTTTTCCCAATTGCTCAATCACAGCTTCTTGATTCAAATATTGCAAATCTTTACGAATCGTACTTTTGGATATTTCAGGCAAGTAGGTTACTGCATCGTTCAACTTTACTGGTTCATTTATTTTGATGAATTCCAATAGTTGTTTTTGACGTTCGTTTAAATAGGGACCCTTTGCTTTATATTGTTGATATTTAGCTTCTAATTTTTGAATCAAGGTTTCTAAACTACTCAAGAAGAAAAGCATCCATTTATGAACAATCTCTTTTTCGCTGGCACGATATTGCTGTGCATCCATTAATACCTTATAATATTCCTGTTTTTTATCTTCAATTTGATTTTCAAAAGAAATATATTGAATAAAATCATATCCACGTTGTAATAATAAAAGTGTCGTTAATAATCTGGATAAACGTCCATTTCCGTCTTGAAACGGGTGAATGGATAAAAACTCGTAAATAAATGTTCCAATAACTAAAAGTGGATGGATAGTATTATTAGCAAAAGTGTTATTGATCCATGTAAGTAAGTCGCTCATTTCTTTACTTACTAAATAAGGCTCGGTTGTATTAAAAATAGTACGCTGCGTTCCATCAGGATAATTTGCTACTACTTTATTGGATAATTGCTTGTAATTCCCGCGATGATGCTGGTCTTTGCCGCTGAATTTCAGTAAAATATTATGTAAATTAAAAATATTTCCCTCTGTTAATTCAATTTCATTATGATTTTCTAATAGTAATTCTAATACTTCATAATAACCAAACACTTCCTGTTCATCTCGACTTGATAATTTATTTATTTTTAAATTACTTAATAGCGTTTCAATTTCTTCATTCGTCATAGTCGCGCCTTCAATACGTGTAGAAGAGCCAATACTTTGGATGGTAGCAATTTTTCTTAATTCTTTCAAATAAACATTTTCCTGCCGTTCCATCGCTGACCACTTTCCCTTGAAGGAATCAATATGAGCTATTTTTGTAATAATCTTCTGAACGGTCGAAAAATCAAATTGCAGTTTTTTATCCATATTGTATCCGTATTTTATCCGAAAGATAGCAAAAATGGATGAATTAAAAATTAATCTTGCAAATTGCAAAGAAGAAACAATTGTGTGATTTGCAGGAGATAAAAATTACGGGTTTACCTTCACACCCGGCTGCCGTATTTCCACACCATCCTTTTGTTTGCTGGCTTTTACCATATTTTTTACATCTTCTAACAATTGTTTGGCATCATAAACGACTCCATCTTTCACCGTATATTTTACACCGCCTACGCGCACCACTTCATTTTTTTCATCCAATTTGATAGCGCCAGTACCGTATAATGTGCTTAAATTTTGTAATGGATTTTCTTCTGTTATTACAAAGTCTGCGAGTTTTCCAACTTCTACCGTTCCGATTTTATCACCCATCCCGAGTGCCTGCGCTCCATTGAGCGTCGCCGCGCGTATCACTTCTAATGGATGAAAACCAGCTTCGCGTAATAACTCCAACTCTCGAATGTAAGCAAAGCCATATAATTGGTAAATAAAACCAGAATCAGAACCTGCCGTTACACGTCCGCCACGATTTTTATATTCATTGATAAAAGCCATCCATAATCTGTAATTTTCTTTCCATTGCACCTCTTGCTCCGTGCCCCAAGAGTGCCAGTACGAGCCGTGCGAGATGCGGCTGGGCATATAAAAACGCCACAACGACGGCAGCGTGTACTCCTCGTGCCACTCCGCTCGGCGTGCGCGCATGAGGTCGCGGTTGGCTTCATAAATATTGAATGTCGGGTCAATCGTGAAATCCAATTGTAATAATTCATCCATCACTTTATTCCAATGCTCGGAGTAGGGTGGGGCAGCTTGTTTCCAGAGTTTACCGGCTTCTTCAAAGCGATTTTGCTCATTTTGATAATTATAATCCAAGGGATAATTTTGCACCGTTTGATTTGTAAATAAAGCTTCTGGCAAGCCATACCAATGCTCCATCGAAGTCAAACCAGCTCTTGCCGAACTCAGTACATTCCAGCGGGCAACGTCCATTTGGGCGTGGTGACAAGCCGAGCGCAAACCGAGTTTTTTATTCTCATCCAGCGCTGCCGACATGATGTCAGGATTGGCACCAAAAAATTTGATACCATCTGCGCCTCGTTTGGCGTTATCGCGTACCCACTGGCGCGCCTCGTCTGGCGTGGTGATGGTTTTTTCGCTGCCAGCACCAAAAGCGGTGTACGCCAAAATGCGCGGCGCAACGATCGCGTTGGAGTCACTTTTTCTTTTATGTTCCAATACCCAATCCAAGCCATTGCCAGCTGAGGGGTCGCGGATAGTCGTGATGCCATGACCGAGCCAAAGTTTAAAAACGTACTCCGCATCTGCGCCTTGCGCCTGTCCGCCGATGTGTCCGTGCATATCCACGAAGCCGGGCATGAGGTACATCCCCGTACAAATGAGTTCTTTGCCGCCGGCTTTCAGTTTCGGGCGACGCTCTTCGTCTATCGGCGTTCCGGGATAACCCACCGTGCGTACTTGCGTGATTTTATTGCCTTCTACGACAATATCTACCGGACCAGTCGGCGGCGCGCCATTGCCGTTGATGAGGGTAATGCCACGAATAATGAGTTGCGTGTGCGGACCATCGCCTTCACCCGCTTTGCGGTTGGGAGATTTTAAAACTTGGGCATATAATGAAAAGGTAATAAAAATAAGTAAAAGTGTGCGGAGTATGTGATTCATGTTTTAGGTGTTTGAATGGTGATAGGTGATTTGTGGGGACACACTATGAGACAGTCAAATATAAAAAAAAAATCCGTCAACTTGCGCTAATGTATTTTTTTGTTTGAAAAATGTATATTGCGTTTAAATAATTAAACATATTTGAAAAAAAATGTACTTGTTAAATATTGTATTGTACAACGAGAACTTAAACTTACTTGATAAGCTATTGATTTGTAGACTATTGCTTCATCTTTTCTTTCCACGCTTGAGTTTTGTCACTTTTTTGCATTGCCCAAAAAAGTAACCAAAAAACGCTAGGTTAATCAATTCGCTCCGCGTGATTAACCGGCAGCCGCCACTGCGTATTTCAAAATTAAATACAAATAATTTAAAAATCAAAGTATTACACATTAATTAGATTTAACCTAATGCGTATCCGACATATCGGGACGAGAAAATTATAATTGGCAAGAAAACTGCTACGGTCCACTTACGAAGCTTTATCTTCTTTATAAACCACTTTAAAATACAGCCGAACGACTTTGACGCGCAGTATCCGATAGAAATTCCACAAATAGGAAGTTACATCCTTATATAAAAATGCTCGAATGGGCTCGATGTAAGCAATCAAAAATACAAAACTGGTGAGGAATAATAAAGCGCCAAAAGCAGCAGCTACTGGGTTTAATTTTCCTTCTAAAAAATATGTAATGCCTACGCCAAACCAAGTGCCATATAATAACACATAATGCACGGCGTAAATAGTAAGCGTTTCGCTGCCGATTTTTGTAACTAAAGCGGGCATATTTTTCCAGGCGCGTGTAATCCAGATAACGCCCGCTACTGCAATCAGGACGTGACCCAAACGATTGAACAAGTGGTTATTATACGCGATTTTAATAAAATTTTCCCACGGTAGAATTTGATATAATGATTCGAGCCAGCGAGATGAATATAAATAAAGTAGAAATCCAATCGTTAATAAAATAAATGGAAACGCTTTTGTAAATGCCAAGTTTGGTTGCCGATTGAGCCATACGCCTAAGATACCGCCAAAAAAGGTATAGCCAATCCAAGGAATAGGCGTAAATGCGGAGCCGTTTTTAAGACTCACATAATTTTCCAAAAAATTGGGTAAATACGACCAATCTGCTGCTTCAAAACTTGGATTGAATAAAAAAACCAACAAAGCAAGCGACGCTAACAACACCCGCAACGAAACCTGCGCCGTGCGGTGAATGGCATAAGCACCAATCAAACACAAAATAGCAATGCCGATGCAATGCAGCACATCCACCGTGAAATAAGTAGGATATAATTGCCAGCTAAAAAAACTTACCAATCCGAATTTGAGTAAATACCCGAGTAGAATTAAAAAAAAGCCACGCCGAATCCCTTTTTTTACACGCACATTCTCCAGCAGCGGACGGTTGTCTTTTGTCAATAAATACATGAAAATCAAGCCAGTAGAAAAGAAGAAAATAGGTGCGGTAATGCCCCTAAAAAAGTACCAAAGATTATAAATCGGATTTTCAAAATCATGATATTGCCGCATCAACATTTTCTCAATAAAATGTCCTTGCAACATCATTAAAATAGCATACGCGCGGATCGCGTCAATGAAAACGATTCGCTGCGGGCGCGCCGCCACTGTGGTATCCGTAACTGTTTGCATTCAGTAGGTTAAGTGATTCTTATGTAACAAGATAGCGTGTCAAAAACGTTCAAAGGTTCTTCGTTTTTTGTGCTGGTGACTAACGTTACGTACGCTCATAGCAATAATTGAAACGCGGACTTTCGCGGATTTCCCTTTTTTCTTATTCATTGCACATAACAGAAGCCGATAATTAAGTTGATAAAACGCTTTGATTGACTTTTGGTTGTAATGCGTTGTATAGAATGCTTTATTTGATTGCAAAATTATAAAAACAAATGGAGTGTGGATGGATTGAGAGAGATTTTAACAAAAATGGAGGATGGGAGGATAGGAAGATGGGAGAATAGGATAGTACTAAATTAATCCTCTATATTTTTCTTGAATCGGTAGACTTCTTCTCAATATGATTTTTGTAATTAAGGGCTGTTTCTTGCAAATAGATGAGCAATCCATAAGAAAAGAAAGAGTATAAAAAGTGGAAAGAGTACATAGAAAAAGGAGCTTATTCGCATTATCCATACCATAGTTTCTAAGCTAATTGAAATCTTGAAAAATGAGACTAACAACCATCCTAAAGTTGGTAAAACCAATAATATCCAACCAATTATAATATAAAATGGAGCGAATTTTTGAGTTGACATAATGTTGAAAGATAAGTCGTCTGATGACTGCAGTCGCCAGACGACTATTTTAATGCCTATTTTTCTTCGTTATCAAATACATTTCTACCGCTGCGATTGATGACCGTTGCGCTTGCCTGCTGCGTACCCATGAGCGTGATGTCCTGCACGTTCACATGAGCGGGGCAAGTGAGGATGTACAAAATGGAATCTGCAATATCACGCGCCGAGAGCGGTCTGAAATCTTCATAAATCTTTGCTTTTTCCATATCTCCGTCGAAGCGCGTAATTGCAAATTCCGTTTCTTCCACATGACCCGGCGTGACTTGGCTCACGCGAATATTGTGATTCACCAAATCCAGTCGCATCGCGCGCGTGAGGGCATCTACCGCAAATTTCGTAGCACAGTACACATTCCCACTCGGATACACTTCTTTACCCGCAATAGAGCCAATATTTATAATATGACCTTTGTTTCGTTCCACCATGTGCGGCGTGACTGCGCGCGTGATGTACAACAAGCCTTTCAGATTCGTATCAATCATTTCTTCCCAATGCTCCAAATTCCCTTCATGGATGGACGACAAACCTTTGGCTTTGCCCGCATTGTTGATAAGAACGTCAATATCCTGCCAACCATCTTGTAGTTCATTAAGTGATTCTGTCACGGCTCGAATGTCCCGCACATCAAATTGAAGCGTTTTTACAGCGACGGAATATTGCTCCGACAATTCTTTTTCAATTTCTTCCAATCGTTCCTGACGACGACCCGTGAGAATCAAACGGAAACCATTTTCAGCCAAGACTTCGGCAGTCGCGCGACCAATACCAGACGTAGCGCCAGTAATCAAAGCCGTTTTGCCTTCGCCAAAGCGCGGTTTTACAGGTTCAGGCTCTGGCTCCGGGATAGTGGCTGCGACCATTCGGGCTTCTTCTTCCTGCCGCAGCATATTTTCTAACTGCGCAATATTTTGCTTCAATAATTCAAGCGTATCTGCTGCAATGCCGGATTCCATGTGTGCCGTAGCGGCCACCGCTGGCGCAATTGGCATAGGGATTTTAAATTCAAATAAGGATTCATTCTCATCCGTTTGCAATGCCGGATTCACTTTTACAGCCCGCAAATAATATTCCCGTGCCGACTCATATTTGCCCTCTTTGTGAAATAAAAGTGCCAAATCATAATTTGCAAAAGGATGCTCCGGCTCTTGTTCCAATAATTTTTTGAAGTTTTTAATCGCTTTGTCCGCTTCTTCCTCGTCTTCTGCCAGCAGACTTGCGTAGCGGTAGAGCGCGTCCGTATTTTCCGAATTATACTTAGCTGCTTTTTTGAAATATTTTACGGCTTGGTCCGTCTGGTCTGGAAATTCCGCAATCGTTACCATGCCCAAACGGTAGTAGGCATCGCCATTCTCGTCATTATTCTCCAATACTTTTTCGTACGAATTTTTTGCCAGTAGGAAATCCTGTTTCAATTCTGCCAATTGTCCCATAAGAAAAAGTGCGTTTTCATAATCCGGCTCTATTTCCAGCGCGGCTTCTAATTGATTCATTCCTTCCGACAAATTATCTGTATGTTGCGCCAACAACAAAGCGTAATGGTAACGCAAAGACGCAATGTCAGGATATTGTTCTACCAAACCGGCGAGCGAGGTGAGCGCTTCCACCGCATTACCGGCACGAGCGGAGTCACCACTTTCTTCTATCCAGTTTTGAATCTGCGTTTCGTTAGGTGCAATAGTTGTTTCTTGAATTGGCAATTCTTCTGCTGGTGCTGCTTCCGTTTCTACTTGCGATTCAGTGTGCGATACGCCATTTTGAGAAGGCATTTCTATTGATGTGTCTGATTCTTGTTGTTCCTCTGCGGAGGCTTGCGGCGCATCCAAGGTTTCCTCTACAAATTCAAAAGCATTGCTGGACACGGGTTGTAATGTTTCGATTGGCTCTGATTCTTCGACAGGTGTTTCGGGTAATTCAATAACTGTTTCAGCTTCGCGCTCTTGCAATAAATTCATACCCGGAATTTCCATTACATCCACTTCTGGTTCCATTACATCAATCGGAGTTGTACTGGAATAATTGGAAGTCGCTAATGCAGGCAGTTCGCGGAAGTTGCGCCAACCGCCATCATCGTGCGTGAATTTGAAAAAGGCTTCAAAATTATTATTTGTAAATTCTTGATAACTCAAATAAGGCAGATTGCGCAAGGTGCGAAGGAACTCTCCAATTTCACCCGAAATATCCCGCATGACCCGCAAGTGATTGTTGAAACTATCTTCGTCCATGTCATTGATTTGGCGCTTTTGCTTTCGCAAATCCAAATATTGGTCTTGCCAATAATTAATGTATTTTATAATATCACTCACGCGGTCAAAATGGGTAGGAATTGCGGTCAACGGTTCATTTTCCTCCTCGCGCCCTTGTCCGTCAACGATGATAGGTAGAATGTCGGTACCTCGGTCTTGCAAAAGCCGCAAGCCATTATTCATGCACTGCGCGGATTTTAGAAAATTATCGCTTATAATTAATAAAATTGTATTCCGCTTATTGCGCAATTGATTACTGATAGAACCCTCGCCGGGCGTGCGTTTGCAATAAATATGCTCAAAATTGTAAGCACCTCGGCTGAGTTGTCGCTCTACTTCTTCCGCAATTTTGATATTGTCAATGCAATAGGCCAATGAGATGTTTTTCATAATGAATGTTGTAATTGATACGTTAGGGATTATAAATTAATTAGTTTAAAGAATTCAAAACTAAGCATTTATGATTTTATGAACAACTATTTTTTCAATTTTTGTTTGAATAGCAGCAAGATTTGCTAAATCTTTATTGCAATATCCGCCGCGCTTCCCAAGTAATTGGCACTTTTCTTCCAACTTGCAAACTTCCAATAAGCGTGCTATCCGACTGTATTCTACTTTCCATCAACAACATATTCATCCCATCAAAACGCGATAAATACAGCTTATTAGCTTGTATCGTGCCTTCCATCGAGCCATTAAATTCTGATTTTATAGCACCAGTTAAATAATTATCCTTTTGTTTAAAATTAATCATAGATTTTACATCCAAACCGGTGGTCGGATTTTTATAATTCATTTCCCACTTGCCACTTATATCCATAGCAGGAGTCTCTCGCAACGTTGTAAAGCGATGATTCTGTCCTTGTCTGGCTGCAAAAGGTACAGTGATGGCATTATCATACGCTGCTACCCATTCCCCTTCTATAATATTTTCCTGAAAAATGCCGTGGATGTAACCACCTTTATTCGGAAACTCAATGCGAATCGTATCCTTCGCCGTTTTGCGGTCGCGCCCGATGATAATGTCGTCCACGCGGATGCGCTCCTCGCCATTTTTTATTTCAATATAGAATTTGTTCTCGTTTTCATATTTCACTTCAAAAGTAAATGGCAATTCTCCATTTTCTACTTCCTTGATATTGGCACGCGTATCTTCTAAATCAATCTCATCTAACGATTTATTCACATACGGTTCCAGCTTCAACTCCGCTCGCCAAAATCCTGGAGCTAAACCACTGTAAGGATTTTGCGGTACCAAGCAACCACTCAAACCCGCCATTATTAAAATAAAAACAAAAAATATATATTTATTCATCATTACTTTTATTTATTTACTATTTCACAAATCACAAATCACAAATCACAAATCACAAATCACAAATCACAAATCACATTTCACATTTCACATTTCACATTTCACAAATCACTCCGACTTATCTCCTACAAAATAATGCTCCTTTTGTTTAAAAAGCACATTAAACGTGGTCAAACTTCCATAAATACGGGTGATGTATTGCTGCAAATCCACTTTTTCGGCATCCGTTAGTTTTTTGCTGGCGTTTACGCGCTGCTCCATCACACGCAGTCTATCACGTACCATTACGATTTTGTGGAAAAAAGTTTCAATTGGGAACTCTTTTTCTTTCAAAGAATTGTCAGAAGGTCTTAAAATCATCGTTCCACCTGCCCAACGCTCGCCAATCGGCACTTCTTCGCTGATGTCCGAAAAATTGCGCAAAATCTTTATCAACGACTTTTCCGCTTCGTTAAATGTTACATTTTCGTCTGCCGGAATCGCTTCTACGACTTGCCATTTATCATAATCTCGCCCCACTTGTTTGATACCATGCAACATAAAACAAACTTCGTACGCCGCTTTATATAATCGAATGACCACGCCGTCGCCATAAGCCGGATGTTTTACTCTGGAACCAACGCCTAATATATTACTCATGGATTGTAATAGTTTGGAATTTTATAATTATTAAAAAGAAAACAGATATAAATAAATGATATTGCAAAGCCGCTGAAGTATAAACGCGCCAAATTAGTTAAATTTTGCTTTTGATAACGCCAGAACGAAGCGATAGTAACAAATAGCGTTGAAATATATTACTCCTACTTAATCTTCGTGTCATTTTTTGTTCAAACTTAAAACCTGTGCCTACAAAAATTGATTTATGTACTTAAACTTGCGCCATGAAATTGCAAAATGACTTGTTACTCCGTGTCGCAAATGGCGAAACCGTCAAGCGACCGCCCGTGTGGCTCATGCGGCAAGCGGGAAGAATTCTACCACAATATCGCGCGCTGCGCGAACACTTTCCAGATTTTAAAGCCTTTGTAACGAATCCAGAAGCCGCCACGGAAGCGACTTTACAGCCTATAGACGAACTCGGCGTGGACGCTGCCATCATTTTCTCTGACATTTTAGTAATTCCTGAAGCCTTAGGTTTGCAATATGAAATGGTGGAAAAACGCGGTCCCAATTTTCCGAAAACGATTGTCAATCAACAAGATATAACTAATTTACAAAGTGCAGAACAAGCGGCAGCGGATTTAGAATATGTTTATGCAGCCTTGCGATTGACGAAACAAGCATTGAGTAATCGGGTGCCACTCATCGGTTTTTGTGGCGCACCGTGGACTTTATTGGCATACATGGTGGAAGGCAGCGGCAGTAAAACGTTCTCGCAAGCAAAAAAATTCTTATATACGCAGCCTGAATTGGCGCATTTATTATTACGAAAATTGACGGATACTTCGATTCTATATTTAAAAAATCAGATTCAAAGCGGTGCCGATTTGGTACAAATTTTTGATTCTTGGGCAGGTATTTTAAGTCCGCAGCAGTACCGAGCGTTTGCTGCACCTTATATTTCAGATATTTGTAATGCAATTACAGAAGTACCTGTTACCGTTTTTGCGAAAGGCGCGTGGTTTGCTTTGGAAGATTTTTCTAATATGAATTGTAAAGTGATTGGTTTGGATTGGAATATGAGTCCTGCCGAAAGTCGCAGTAGAGTAGGAGAGCGGCAGACTTTTCAAGGTAATCTCGACCCGTGCGCGCTGTATGCTTCGACCGATTCTATTCAAAAGGCGACTATTCAAATGTGTCAAGATTTTGGCGGCAAGCACATCGCAAATCTTGGACACGGCGTTTATCCCGACACACCGCTCGACGGCGTACGCGCTTTTGTGGATGCGGTACAAAGCTTTCATTATAAATAAATTTTCAAAAAAATTGTGCTAAATTTGGTAGTTAAATGGTGGATTGAAAGTGTGTGTAACTTCAAACTGCCAAACCTCCAAACGTCAAACTTTTAAAAATGGGTTGGTTCAAACGACTGAGAGACGGCATTCAAACTGCCACCAGAAATAAAAAAGAAGCGCCGGAAGGCTTGTGGTATCAGTGCAAAGATTGTAAGGAAACCTCTACGATGAAGGAATTGCGGGAGAATTTTTACAAATGTCCACACTGCAATTACCACGTCCGCATTGGCTCGAAAGAATATTTTTCAATTCTGTTTGACAATGGACAGGAGGAGCTGTTTGGCAATCTCCGCGCAAAAGATACCTTGCAGTTTACCGATTTAAAACCTTACGCGCAGCGGCTGGAGGAGACGATGAAAAAGACAAAGCTAACAGAAGCCATCAGCGTAGCAAAAGGCAAAGTCAATAAGCGCTCGCTCGTGGTCGCAGCCATGGATTTCAACTTTATCGGCGGCTCGATGGGCAGCGTCGTCGGACAAAAAATCGCACTTGCTATTGACCATTGTTTGGAAAACCGAATTCCATTGCTTATCATTTCCAAAACCGGCGGTGCTCGTATGATGGAATCTGCTTTTTCGCTGATGCAAATGGCAAAAACGTCCGTCAAACTTTCCCAATTGGCGAAAGCGGGAGTACCTTTTTTCTCGCTGCTCACCGACCCGACTACTGGCGGCGTGACGGCTTCCTACGCGATGCTGGGCGACCTGAATTTTTCGGAACCTAAAGCATTGATTGGCTTCGCAGGTCCGCGCGTCATCCGCGAAACGATTAAACGGGATTTGCCGGAAGGCTTTCAAACTTCGGAATTTTTATTAGAACACGGCTTTTTGGATTTCATTGTAGACAGAAAAGATTTGAAAAGCCGCTTGTCGGATTTATTATATCTGTTTGATGAAAAAAATCGCTTACTGACGAAGGCAGAGATGGAGACTGCGTAGCACAGGCTTTAGCCTGACGGTAAAATAGGCTTTAGCCTGTTTATAAAATGTAGGAAAAAGCGACCCAGTAATAAACGCCAAATAACGAATGACCAGTAACAAATTAAACACCTAAATCCATGAAAAAATTTATTTACTTAAGCTTAATAACGTTACTTTTCGCTTGCAACCGCCAAACCTCCGAACTTCCAAACTCCAATAATCTCCCCAAAGTAGATGCCGAAGCCAACTTAAAAAAACTCGGTATCAATCTACCAAAACCTTCTTCGCCCATCGCCAATTACGTCAACGCGGTGCGCACGGGCAATCTCATTTTTCTCTCTGGCAAAGGACCTTTAAAACCAGACGGCAAATATATCACCGGTAAAGTAGGCAAAGACCTCAACATCGAACAAGGCTACGAAGCGGCACGGCTCGTAGGCGTGAATCAACTCGCCGCTTTGAAAGCAGAAATCGGCGATTTAAATAAGGTGAAACGCATCGTAAAAGTGCTGGGCATGGTACAATCCACACCCGAATTTACCGACCAACCCAAAGTGGTGAATGGTTTTTCGGATTTAATGGTAGCTGTCTTTGGCGATAGAGGCAAACACGCGCGTTCGGCGGTAGGAATGATTGCGTTGCCCAGTAATATTGCGGTGGAAGTGGAGATGGTTGTAGAAGTGGAGTGAGCGATTTTGTGACCAAGAGACCAAATGGTTGATCCAGTAGAAAAAATTCCGTGCCTAAAATAATAGCGATTGATATAAGTAATAAGTAATTGAGCAGAATTAAACGACATTTTTATTTTAGAATAATTAATTGATTTTCAATGTTTTGCGAACTGCCAACTGCTTACTGTAAACTGCCTACTTACTTACCTCTTATAGGTTTGTACTAAACACAAAGGGTTCAAAAGTCCTCCGACCCTTGAACCCCTTAAGCTATTAAACTTTAAACTTTTTACTCCACCACTACCGCAGCAGATGTATTTTTCGAGCGCTTGCGTTCGTGCTCTTTCAAGTATATCTTGCGGAGGCGCAGCGACTTAGGCGTCACTTCCACAAATTCGTCTTCCTGAATGTATTCGAGTGCTTCTTCCAAAGTGAATTTTTTAGGTGGAATCAAGCGGACTTTATCATCCGAACCAGAAGCGCGCATATTCGTCAGCTTTTTGGTCTTCGTCAAGTTGATAACCAAATCACCCGGACGGCTATTTTCACCCACCACTTGTCCTTCGTAAATCTCCTCATTTGCATCTATAAAAAACTTCCCTCTATCTTGTAAGTTGTTGATACTGTAAGGAATAGACATGCCAGTTTCCATACAAATAAGGGAACCATTCGTACGTCCCGGAATGTCGCCCTTATGCGCCTGAAATTCTTTCAAGCGGTGCGTCATAATCGCTTCACCGGCAGTAGCCGTCAACATATTGCTACGCAAACCAATAATGCCACGCGACGGAATTTCAAAAATCATCTGCTGACGAGCACCTTTGGGTATCATCGAAAGCATCATCCCTTTACGGCGCGTCACCATGTCAATAACCGTACCAGCGGATTCTTCCGGTACATCAATGTTCAACTCTTCTACCGGCTCGTGTAATTTGCCATCAATGCGCTTCATAATTACTTGAGGCTGACCAATTTGCAACTCATAACCTTCGCGGCGCATCGTTTCAATCAACACCGCTAAGTGCAATACACCTCTACCAAACACTCGAAAGGTATCTGCCGAATCCGTCCGCTCTACGCGAAGGGCAAGGTTTTTCTCTAATTCCTTTTCCAAACGGTCTTTTACGTGGCGAGAGGTTACAAACTTTCCTTCCTGTCCAAAAAATGGCGAGTCATTAATAGTGAAAACCATACTCATCGTTGGCTCATCAATGGAGATAGATGGCAGTGCTTCTGGATTTTCATAATCGGCAATCGTATCGCCAATTTCAAACCCGTCAATACCAAACACCGCACAAATATCGCCCGCCAATACTTCTTCTACTTTTATTTTCGCAAATCCTTCAAATAAGAAAAGTCCACGAATTTTACTTTTAGTAATGGTACCATCGCGCTTCACCAACGACACGTTCATGCCGTCGCGCAGCGTGCCACGATTCAAACGACCAATCGCAATCCGACCGATATATTGAGAATAATCAAGCGATGTAATCATCAACTGTGGTGTACCTTCTCCCACTTTTGGCGGTGGAATGTGCTCTACAACCGCATCCAACAAAGGCGTAATATCTTCCGTTTTCTTGCGCCAGTCTTCACTCATCCAACCTTGCTTGGCAGAACCATAAATCGTTGGAAAATCCAACTGCTCTTCCGTCGCATCCAGCGTAAACATGAGGTCGAATACCTGCTCGTGCACCTCATCCGGCGAACAATTTTCTTTGTCCACTTTATTGATAACCACGATTGGCTTCAAGCCCAATTCAATCGCTTTTTGCAATACGAAACGCGTCTGTGGCATCGGACCTTCAAACGCATCTACCAGCAGCAGCACGCCGTCTGCCATGTTCAGCACGCGCTCCACCTCGCCGCCGAAGTCACTGTGACCCGGTGTATCTATGATGTTGATTTTCGTGCCTTTGTAAGTGATGGACACATTCTTTGCCAGAATGGTAATGCCTCGTTCGCGCTCAAGGTCATTGCTGTCCATAATGAGTTCGCCTGGTTTCTCATGGTCTTTAAACAAATGACCAATCACGAGCATTTTGTCCACCAAAGTGGTTTTGCCGTGGTCAACGTGGGCGATAATCGCAATATTTCTAATACTTTGCATTGTTTTTCAAATTGAAGGTGCAAAGATACGCTTATTTTATGGACTATACACGTTTGGAATATTAATTTCCCGTTAAAATTAAAGGTACAATAAAAAACAAATAGAATAATTTTAGAAATAGAATGTAATGTTTTGGAATGAATTGCAATCGAAAAGTGTTAATTGGTTTTGATAAACGAAAGCCTATTTAAATTTTGTTTTTAGAAAATGAGAAATTTAGCCAGTATTCAAAAAATCAAAGCCTTAGAACCGATTGAAAACGCTGATGCGATTCAAAAAGCGACCGTTTTGGGGTGGCAATTGGTAGTAAAAAAAGGAGAATTTGAGGTGGATGACCTCTGCGTTTATTGTGAAATTGACAGCTTGCTGCCTGACCGCCCAGAGTTTGAGTTTATGAAGCCGCGCGGTATGCGCGTTCGCACGATTCGACTGCGCGGACAGACTTCGCAAGGCATTTGTTTTCCACTTTCTATCCTGCCTGAAGGTACGCCGATTGTAGAGGATACGGACATGACGGACATTTTGAACATTCAAAAATACGAATCGCCGATGCCCGCAAATCTGATAGGCATTGCCAAAGGTGCGTTCCCTTCGTTCCTCCCCAAAACGGACGAGACGCGGGTGCAGGTATTGCAAGAATTGTTGGATAAATATCAAGGTGAGCCGTGTTACATCGCGGAAAAATTAGATGGAAGTTCGGTTACTTATTATCTGAAAAACAATGTATTCGGTGTGTGCTCGCGCAATCTGGAATTGTTAGAAACGCCCGATAATGCGTTGTGGAAAGTGGCAAGAACCTTAGAAATAGAGGAAAAGCTACGTGCATTGGGAGCGAATTTTGCTTTGCAAGGCGAACTCATCGGCGAAGGTATTCAAGGCAATAAATACAAACTGAAAGGCACGACCGTCCGTTTTTATAATGTTTTTGATATTGGCAATTATAAGTATTTAGATTTTGAAGATTTCATTGCATTTATAAAAAAATTAGAATTAGAAGCCGTTCCGATTTTAAATACAAATTACAAACTAAATAACGACATTCCACAATTGGTTGAACTATCCATCGCCAAATCACAACTCTCTGACGTACAGCGAGAAGGCATCGTCATCCGTCCGCTTGTGGAGCGACAAGACACCATTGGACGGGTTTCTTTTAAAGTGATAAATCCAGAATTTTTGTTAAAATTTGAATAGGTATCTCCCGCAGATTTTTAAATTTTCCTGCAAGACTCACTAACGTATAAAATAATTTTATTTTGTATAACGCCACGCCCACCAAAGCAACAAAAATTGAATGGGAATACGAATCAAACTTATCACAAGCCTCGGATGATTCGTTTTATAAAAATCAATAGACATCGGAATGTGAATGGTAAATAAAAAAACCACGAGCATTGCAACAAGTAGCCAAGCCGCGGTAATTCTGGTAGCAGGAAATAACAGTAAAATGGCTAATCCGATTTCCGCTACACCGCTCGCATACACTAATGGCAAGTGCCAAGGCATCCACGACGGCATTATTTTGTAATAGAAATTTGGATTTATAAAATGATTGACACCTGCTGCTGCATATAAAAAAGCCATGAGGTAAAGAAAAATTAGTTTCATTATAATGTTATTTTTAATCACTGCAATAGGCACATATTTCACATAGTTTTTATGTGTTTTATGCAGTGTAAAATGCGGTGAGGGTTATAAAAAGTGACCAGCGAAAACTTTGCGCCTTTGCGGGAAAAATCTGTAGGAAAAAAAGGCAAAAAAAAAGTCGTACCACAAACGGTGATACGACCTACTACTAACAAATTATAATCCCATGAATATATCTAATTAGAAAAGCCAAAGTTGTGTAGCCACTTGCGCGGCGCCGTCCATATTCTCAACAAGTTGTACCCTTTGAAGTTGGAAACCGACCTGTTAAAAAATGGCTTGTGTTCTTGTTTGTGTGTTGAAGGTTTTTCTTTACTTTTGTCGTGTTATTAAAACAGTCAAAAAAGTATTTTTAGTATATTTGTTTTGACTTTTTTTCTAACAATTTTTTGAGTCCGTTTAGTTCATTTATGACTTACTATTAACATTTTGACAACAGTTTCCTCTGAAATTGTACCCATGAACATTTTTATTTCCTGCCCGAAAGCCGATCTTTTTCACACATCACAAACACTACAATTCAATCGCAACAACACTATTAAATCTTTTTCGAGGTGGGAGGTTATCGGCTATTTAAATTTTTTATGATAAAACGTTAACCAACTGCATTTGGTTGAATTAAAATGCTATTCTTTTCTAAAAAAATACTGCCTCTATGTGATCATCCAATATTTTATTGCACCGCTGCAATTCTCTCCGTACTTTTATAGCCAAATCAAACAATCTGATGCGTAAATTCTACCTGACCTTATGGAGCGTTTTCGCGCTCGTCGCTGCCTGTGGGCAAGAAACCTTTATATTACAATCGCCAGATAAAAATATCGAATTACAAATCGGCGCAGGTACGCAATTGAGCTATCGCGTGGCGTATCGCGGGCAAGCCTTGTTAGATAGTTGTCGGGCAGCAATTCAATTACAAAATGGACTGGTTTTAGGTAATAAAGTGCAAGTGACGAAAGCGACTCGGCGTTCGGTGCAAGACACGATTATCCCAGTTGTAAAAGAAAAGCGCGGTCGCATTCCCGATGTTTTTAATGAAATTATATTGCAATGTAAAGGCAATTATAGCCTGATTTTCAGAGCGTATAATGATGGTGTGGCGTATCGGTTTGTAACAAATTTTAAAGACAGCATTACTATTCTGAATGAAAATGCACTTTTTCATTTTAACCAACCACAAACCATTTACTATACGCCGGTAAATAAACGCAGCGATGCTGATGTTTTTCACACCAGTTTTGAATCGCCCTACACGCAGGCACGACTGGATACAATGTCCAAAGAAGTATTAATATTTACACCCACTTTATTATATGCTAATAATGCGCCAAAAATTATTATTACAGAATCCGACTTATTAGATTATGCTGGAATGTTTTTGCAAGCGGATGATAACAACAGTTTAAAAGGTATTTTTGCACCTTATCCTAAAAATATCATGGTGACGGAAGGGGAATTTCCACAACAAATTGTCACCGACCGCGAAAATTATATTGCCAAAAGTAAAGGAACACGCGTCTTCCCGTGGCGCGTCATCGCTATCGCTCCAACGGATGCTGATTTATTGATGAATGATTTGGTCTATCGCCTCGCTACGCCCAATCGCTTGAAAGAAACAAATTGGATTGAACCCGGCACCAGCACGGAGGAATGGATTATTGGTAGCAATATTTACAATGTGCCGTTTAAATCAGGTATTAATACAGAAACGTATAAATATTACATTGATTTTGCAAGTCGTTTTGGGTTAGAATATGTAATGCTCGACGCTGGTTGGAGTGATGTGAAAGATTTATTTAAAATCGCGCCGGGTATGAATATGGATTCCATTGCAAATTATGCAAAAGAAAAAGGCGTGAATCTTACATTATGGACACTTTCCATGACACTCGACCGCCAATTGGATGCCGCCATGCAGCAATTTCAAAAATGGGGTGTAAAATGTATCATGACGGACTTCATGGATCGCGACGATCAGTACATGGTGAATTTTTATGAACGAATCGCCGAGGCAACCGCTAAATATAAGATTATGGTTATGTTTCATGGAGCTTACAAACCGGCGGGTTTACAGCGCACCTATCCGCACCTCATTACACGGGAAGCAGCATTGGGTTCTGAATTTAATATTTGGAGTGATTTAGTTACACCAGAACATGATTTATTATTGCCTTTTATTCGACAGCTCAGCGGACCGATGGATTACGAGCCGGGTATTTTAGATAATGCGACTGCCAAAACGTTCCGTTCCATCGGTGAAAAAGTAATGACGCAAGGCACGCGCACGCACCAGTTGGCGATGTTTGTGGTGTACGAAAGTCCCTTGCAAATGTTTAGCGGCAATCCAAGCACGGGTTTTAAAGAACCAGATTTTATGGAATTATTAGGAAGTCTACCCACCGTTTGGGACGAAACGAAGATTCTAAAAGCCCAGTTTTCAAATTATATTGTAATGGCACGCCGCAACGGAAACGATTGGTATCTCGCTGCCATGAACGACTGGACTACTTATGATACAAGTATTTCCTTAGATTTTTTACCTGCTGGAAATTATAAAGCAACCATTTGTGCTGATGGCATCAACGCTGACCGATACCCTGCTGATTATTTTATTCGAGAACGAACTGTGACAGCGAGTGATAATTTGACGATTCGATTGGCGCCAGGCGGGGGATATGTGGCGCGGTTAATAAAAGAATGATGAAAAAATGGGTGATAGGGTGATGCGTGACGAAGGCACTCAACAACTAAGTAGGGAGAGAAAACTTTGCGTCTTTGCGTGAAAATGACCAAGTGATAAGTAAAAAATCTGCGGTATCTGCGAAATCTGCGGGAGATAAATCGTCTAATATCTAAAGTCTAAGTAAGTGATTAAAGTATTGATTATCAGCTCCTACGATGATGTTTTCAACGCCGTTCGACCCGAAGGAGAATTATTAATTGGTTTGCAAAAAACGGGCGAAGTGGACGTAGAAATTATGACCCAAGGTAATTCCGAATACGCCCAACGCTTCCGCGAAGCAGGTATTAAAGTAATTGATTTTCATCCAAAAAAGAAGTTTGATAAGGAAGCGGTTCAATTTATTCGTAAAATTTTAATAGAAAGCAAATATAATATTATACATTTATTCAATAACAAAGCCATTATCAATGGCATTCGCGCAGCTTGGAATTTACCAGTCAAAGTCGTCACGTATCGAGGCTACACTGGCAACATTCACTGGTGGGACCCTACGAATTATCTCACGCATTTAAACCCAAGAGTAGATAAAATCACTTGTCTGGCTGATTCTGTAAAAGAAATATTTGATAAAAATTTACTATTTCGCAAGCCCGGCGTAGCAGTTACAGTGAATAAAGGACACGATGCGGCTTGGTACGCGGATGTAAAAACGGGTGATTTAATCGAATTTAATTTTCCACCTAATGCGTTCAAAATCAGTTGCGTAGCAAATGCGCGACGCATGAAAGGGATTAATTATTTGTTGGAAGCAATGACGACGTTGCCAGCGGACGCGCCGATTTATTTGTTGCTAATTGGAAAAGGTTTAGATTCAAAACAACATTTACAGATTCTAAAAAATAATTTAAGTAAAGAAAAAGTCATCTTCGCCGGATTTCGGAAGAATGCATTGGAAATTGTAAAAGCCTGTGACGCAGCCGTTTCTGCCTCTATTTTTGGAGAAGCCACGCCAAAAGCCGTTTTGGAAGCATTATTTCTGGGTCAGCCGAGTATTTTTACGGATATTCCGGGTACACGCGGCATGGGCGTGAACGGCGAAACTGCGCTCATAGTGCCACCCCGTAATGCAACTGCTTTAGCCAATGGGATTTTAGAATTGGATAAAAATGCAGCAAAACGAACTCAACTCGGCAAAGCCGGTCAACATTTCATCACTAAAAACTTTACAGTAGAACGCTCGGTACGAGAGATGCTGGCAGTGTATAAAAGTTTGTTGCACTAAATGTGGCGCATTTCAAAAATGTGCCACATTTATTTAATCCGAAATGCTTAATTTTGGCAGCTTAAATTCAGTGATTGGTGATTTGAGATTTGTCTATGATCACCAATCACTTCTTACTAATCACAATTTACAAATCACATCATCTTATGACGCCTATTTCAAAATCAAACGACCTCGCTTTATTAGTCCTACGCCTCGCTTTTGGTGGCATTATGCTTTATTCGCATGGCTATCCGAAATTGATGCAGCTTTTGGGCGGCGGAGAAATTCAATTTATGAATTTTTTGGGCTTAGGTACACCGACTTCACTGGCACTGGCTGTGTTTGCAGAAGTCGTTTGTACGTTTTTATTGATATTAGGTGCTTTTACAAAATTAGCAACGATTCCATTGATTATCACGATGTTAGTAGCTGCATTTTATGCCAATGCCGGCAATCCTTTCGGCGATAGAGAAATGTCGCTACTCTATCTTTTTGCCTATGTCGCTTTGTTGTTTTCCGGCGCAGGCTGGTATTCGGTGGATGCGCAATGGAGGATGAGGGGTGATACGGTGATTGGATGATGCGTGAAAAGCACTTAACAAGACGATTGATTAAATAATAAGCGACCTTAACATACAAACACATTAACACCTGAATACAATTATAATGGATTTAACCCTCGACCGTGATTTATGCTTTATGGACCTCGAAGCCACCGGCTTGAACGTGGTGCGCGACCGCATCGTCCAGATTGCCATTATAAAATACCTCGCCAATGGAAAGCCGCCGGAGGAATTGTACCTCACCATCAATCCAGGCATTCCCATTTCTTTGGAAGCGATGCTCGTACATGGTATTCAAGCAAAAGATGTTGCGAAAAAGCCTGTATTTCAACAAGTTGCGCAGAAAATATATGACTTTATTGGCAATGCAGATATCGCTGGTTATAATTCCAACCGCTTTGATATACCGATGCTGATGGAAGAATTTGACCGCGTTGGGTTGGAATTTGACATCTCGAAGCGCCGCATGATTGACGTGCAGCGCATTTTTTATAAAATGGAACCGCGTACTTTGAAAGCTGCTTTGAAATATTATTGCGATAAAGATATGGAGGACGCGCATGACGCGCTGGCTGATGTACGCGCCACGATTGACGTGTTTGAAGGACAATTAGAACGATACAAAGGCGTTGATTATAAAGACGAGGAAGGCATTGTCCAAAAAGCGCCCATTAAAAAAAGTGTAGCCGAACTGCATGAATTCACGAATGACCAGCGTTTTTTAGATGCCACGCAAAAGTTGCGCTATGACCCAACGGGCGAAATCGTATTCAATTTTGGTAAATATGTCAATCAATCGGTCGTCGAAGTCTTGTCGAAAGATAAGCAATATTATAACTGGATTTTGAACAAAGAATTTTCCTCGCAAGTGAAGCAACTCGTGAAGAAAATTATGAAGGATTATGAAAAACAACAACGAAATGGAGGATAGGAAGATGGGAGGATGGGAGCGTAACAAACGTTTTCGCTTTATCATCCTCCTATCCTCCCATCTTCCTATCCTCCTATTTACCTATCTTCCTATCCTCCTCCTATCCTCTTGTTACGAAAACCGCGAAGGCTGCCTCGACTCGCGCGCCACCAATTTTGGGATAGATGCCGACCGCGAATGCGACAACTGCTGCACGTTTCCGCAATTAAAATTGGTTTTTGAACATAAATTATTGAAAGATAACGCTGCAAATCTCACCTATACTGATACCATTTACAAAGATGATTTTGATAATGAATTTCGCGTCAAAGACATTCAATTTTACGTTTCTAACGCCCGATTGGTGCGGGCAAACGGTACAGAAGTGTACCCAACAGATAGTTTGAATGTAAATATCCAGCCGCCGGGCAGTGCTGCACAAGCTGTGAAAATTAGTAATAATGTGGGGTTAGTCAATCGAAATGATTTTACCGCCCTGGAAATGGGAACGTTTATTACAAGCGGCGATTTCATGAAAGTGCGCTTCAATATTGGTTTGAATCAAATTTTAAATCAAGTTATCCCCACTTCGCTGCCCGATTCAGTTGTCAATCATCCATTAGAAAATACGGCAATGTATATCAGCGCGGATTCTGGTTTTCTTTTTAATCGCTTGCAATTATTTAATAATCCGACGAAGACCGACACCACTTTTAGAACCATTCGTATTTTTCAACCTGACTCGGTACAAGTCGAACTTCCATTTCTGGGTGGCATCAATATTTTGGAAGGCTTCAATGTAAGAATCACCCTCCGAATCAACTACCTCGAATGGTTCAAAGGCATAAACCTGAAAACCGACCCACCTGCAATGCTGGCGACAAAAATAAGCGGCAATCTGCGCAACTCGCTGACCGTTACAAGGGTTGAATTACAGTAGCACAGCGTTTACGCTGAACTCGTCCCACAACCTTTAGGTTGCAAAATAAACGTACAGATTGCAAATAGGTGCAAATAAAAAGCAAAAAATGTCCAACTTTCAGCTTGCAAAAACAAGTACCATGAAAAAAACAACATTCCTTCTCCTCTTTGCCTTCGCCCTTCTCGCCACCGACTGCCAAGACGACGACGTACAACCCCAAGCAACCGGCACACTCGAACTCAACTTCAAAGGCACTTTCGGCGCAGACCCACTCGTGATGTATGCCCGCGAGTACCCCTACGAAGCAGGTATGAAAGTAAAATTGCAATTATTTCGGTTTTATGTATCCAATATTCTATTATCAAATAATGTAAAAGTTTCAGATATAGAAGTCGTTGATTTTGAGGATGTTCAATCAGATGCGGCGGCACAGCAAGGCATTACCATTCAAATCAAAAATGTACCAACAGAAGATTATACTGGCATTAACTTTGGCGTTGGCGTTTCCGAAAATTTAAACAAAACCAATCCAGGTGGGTATGCGCCCGGCAGCCCTTTGAGCGATAACTATTGGTCAGCCGCACTGGGTTACGTTTTCACCAAAATAGAAGGCAATGCCGATGTGGATGGCGATGGGGTTTTTAATGATAAACTCACGTTTCACGCCGGAGCGAATCAATTGTATCGCAATAAAGAGTTCAATAAAACCTTCACCGTAAAAGCCGGTGAAACCACTCGCTTGAATTTTGAAGTAGACCTCCGCAAAGTGCTGGTAAAGAGCGAATCAGACTTCCTCGACTTCCGAAAAGTGACCATTGACCACACCACCAAACCAGAAATAGCGACGTTTATCAGCGATAATCTGGCGAACGCGATTGTGCTGAAATAGTATTCTCACAGATTTGCTAAATCTCGAAGATTTATTAAATCTAATCTCATGCAAGGTCAATCATGATGAAATGGTTAATAAGAATTGGATTCATTAGTGGTGTGCTGATAATTTTATCGAATTGCAGCCGCAATTCAGTCAATTCCCTTACCCAAATCCCCTACCAACCCACATCTATCACCCTGGTCGAACTCGAACGCCTCCCCAAAATGTCCATTCCACCTGACAATCCAATGACGGCGGAAGGCATCGAACTCGGACGACGACTTTTTTTCGACCCGATTTTATCGCTCGATAGCACGTTTTCCTGCGCGACTTGTCATCAGCCGGAGTGGGCTTTTTCGGATGGAAAGGCACTGGCAATCGGCGTTCGCATTCGCAAAGGGAAACGCAGTTCGCCTTCGCTGGTTAATATCGGCTATCATTACAAAGGCTTGTTTTGGGATGGTCGGGCGATGACTTTGGAAGAACAAACCCTGCATCCGATTCAAGATTCATTGGAAATGGGAAATACGTTGGAACGAATGGAAGATAATTTGCAACAACATCCCGATTATCCGATTTTATTTAGAAAAGCATTTGGTATTTCCACTAAAACACAGATTACCAAAGCGTTAATTGCAAAGGCAATCGCGCAGTTTGAACGAACGTTAATCAGTAAAAACGCAAAATTTGACCAAGTACAACGCAGCGAAGCACGTTACACAGCAGCCGAGCAGCGTGGTTATGAAATTTTCTTTGACACTTCGGAAAAGTTGCCGCACTCAGAATGTGGACATTGCCACGTAGACCCTTTGTTTACAACCTTAGAATTTCAAAATAATGGCATTCAAAAAGGAGATAATTTGATTTTTTTGGACAATGGAAAAGGCGACATCACCGGCAATCGTTTTGACAATGGCAAATTTAAAGTACCAACTCTACGCAACATCGCGCTCACCGCACCATATATGCACGACGGGCGTTTCAGAACGTTGGAAGAAGTCTTGAAACATTATGAATCCGGCGGCCATCCGGCAGAAAATGCGAGTCCGAATGTACGAAAGTTGAATTTTATCAAGCAAGACCGAGCCGATTTGATTGCATTTTTGAATACGTTGACGGATACGACTGCCATTGCAACAAAGGAACGAAATCCGTGAATTTTTTGTATTTTTATTAAAAAATCACTGCTATGACCATTGAAAGAACAGATAGTGAGATTATCATACGAATTCCTCCGGTTATTGACATTGAAGAATTGCAGCGCTTATTAAATTATCTGATTTACAAGGAAGTGACTGCGGAAAGTCAGGCAACACAGGAACAAGTAGATGCACTTGCAAAGGAGGTAAATCGAAATTGGTGGCAAGACAATAAAGACCGTTTTCTGAAATCATGAAAATAGTAGTGGATACGAATTTGGTTTTTAGTGCTATTTTAAATTCAAATGGCAAAATTGGCGATTTGCTTCTCAATTCAGCTACTTTTTTTACATTTTATAGTCCAAACTTCCTGCGTTTAGAGATTGAAAAGCATTGGGATAAACTGTTGAGGATTTCTAAATTAACGCCTATGCAACTCGAGGAATCAAAATTTCAAATTTTTGGCGTTCTACATTTTTTAGCAGAAGAGCAAATTCCTTATGAATACTGGCACAACGCACTTCCATACGTAAGAGAAGTAGATATGGATGATATTGCTTTTGTAGCTTTATCTGGATTTTTAAATAGCCGATTGTGGACAGGAGATAAAGAATTGAGAGAAGCCCTACTATCAAAAGGTTTTTCTCAGGGTTTATCAACAGACGAATTGTATCATTTACGAGAAGATTCAAAGAAAGCAAATTAATTTGTAAATCTATGAAGGTTAGAAGTTTGCTGCTTTTCAGTGTGGCAATTTTGATGCTTATCGCTGCCTGTGGCAACCAAGAACCCAGCGGAGACGAGTGCGAAAATTGCCCCATTGACGATAAAATCACCGCCGATTATAACCCAACGGCTTATAAGCTTGACGTACCAAAATGGCTCCCTTCCCCCATCATCCCAGCGGATAATGCGCTGACGGTGGAGGGCGTAGCACTGGGACGACGTTTGTTTTACGACCCAATTTTGTCTTTAAATGGCAAGATGTCGTGCGCGACTTGCCACGACCAGCAAAAAGCATTCACGGACGGCGGGGCGACGAGTTTGGGCGTACGAGGTTTGCCAGGCAATCGCAGTTCGATGTCGTTAGCGAATTTAGCATTTAATCCAAACGGCTTTTTTTGGGATGGACGAGTGGCTTCGTTGGAAGAACAAGCATTCGTGCCAGTGGAAGACCATTTAGAATTGAATGAAACGTGGGACAATATTGAAAAAAAATTACAAAAACACACAGAGTATCCGACTTTGTTTCGGCAGGCATTTGGGATTGAACGAAAAGTAAATTTGACGAAAGATTTAGTGGTAAAGGCGCTGGCGCAATTTGAGCGGACGTTGGTAAGTGGTAATTCCCGTTTTGACCGAATTGTGTGGCTTAATGAAGGTTTTTTAGAAGATGACGAAGAGCGCGGTCGTCGCTTATTTTTTTTCGAGCCGGGCGATGTGCTGCATCCGGGTTGCTCGCATTGTCATTTTGACCCGCTTTATACCGATAATAATTTTCATAACAATGGCTTGGATAGTGTGGCGAACCTGCAAAGTTTCAAGGATTTAGGACGCGGTACTTTTACAAAAAATCAATTTGACAATGGAAAATTCAGAGTGCCGACGCTGCGTAACATTGAACTCACAGCACCTTATATGCACGACGGGCGTTTCAAGACGTTGGAAGAGGTGTTGGAAAATTATAGCAAAGGCGGTCACAACATTGCCAATGAAAATGCCAATATTGCCGCTTTCCTGCTCACGGAACAAAATAAACAGGATGTAATCGCTTTTCTGAAAACGCTCACCGATACCAGTTTTGTAAAAAATCCGGCTTTTAGCAATCCATTTAAGTAAGTTGGCGACAAAAACAGAGACGTGACCCGTTTTCGAAAACGGGTCACGTCTCTGTTTTTAGTTAAAAAAAGGGGCAAATTTGAAATGTCAACCCCCAAAAGAAGTTTTTTTCATCTTTTTTGAAAATATTTTTGCGAAAAACATGGGTTCAAATTTGGCAAATTTTCACAAATTCATCTTTCACAACACAATTATGCTATTGTTTTGTGGTGCTTTCGGATATTTATAGCTTAAAATATTTTTCACAAAAGGCTTTTTTTGTCCTTGTTTGTAGGCGTAAGGTGTCGCATATTTGTATTGTCAAACGAAATGAGCTGGTAAAAGAACCGGCGACAAAAATTGGATAAATACAATGGGATATTAGTTGCGCTGATAGTAAGTCAGGATTTAGGGATAAAAGCCTGACTTACTACCCGCAAATTTCGAGGCGGCGAGTAAAAAATCCAATCACTTTTTTGAAAGAACCTGAATCAAGATATAACCGGCTTAACTGCTGGTTTCCTCAATTAGTATATGTTCATGGGATTATAAATTTGTTGATAGTGAGTCGTATCGCAGTAGTGTGATGCGACTTACTCTTTTTTAGGGCTGTACGAATCGGAAAGGTAAGTGTTTTTTTGACGGGAAGTCAGCTCTATGGGCCTATTTTTTCCAATCTTTTTTCTAAATCTGTAACAAAAAATATACTTACTCGTCTTATAAGAGTTGTTGAAGGATTTCAAGAAGTGTCAGGTTTTCGAAAACCTGACACTTCTTGAAATTTCGATTTCTACTTTTCCAAAAATCCGCTTGCTTATGAATTTTATTGATTGTGTAACGGGCACGCTCGCCCCATACGTACCGAATGCGAGTGCGCCGTGGGACAAGCGTCGCGTGCAGCACTTGTACCGACGCTTGAGTTTTGGGGCAACTCCGGATGAAGTGACGGCTGCACTGACACAAACGCCTTCCGCCTTGGTGGATTCGCTTATTAATCAAGCAGTTGCGCTGCCATTACCGCCAGAGCCGGAGTGGGCTTATTGGGATGTAACGCGCTATACCGTGCGAGAAGTAGCGGTAGAACAAATTTATGGTTGGATGCGGCGGTGGTTTTTGGATATGGTGAATCATGGCGTGCGGGAAAAGTGGGCATTATTTTGGCATAATCATTTCGTGACGCGGCTGGAGGTTTACGGTTGCCCTTCCTATATGTACCAGTACCACAAGCTGTTGCAACAGTACGCTTTTGGGAATTTTAAAACTTTTGTAAAAGAAATTGGCAAGACTCCGGCAATGCTGGCTTTCTTAAATGGCGTACAAAATACGCGTTTCCAGCCCAATGAAAATTACGCCCGAGAATTATACGAACTCTTCACGCTGGGGCGCGATAATGGCTACACGCAAGCAGACATTGTGGAGACAGCGCGCGCACTGACTGGCTTCAACAGTTTGGAAAATAATCAATACTGCGGCAAAATCAATTTTGTACCCGCACTTTTTGACAATGGCGCGAAAACGATTTTTGGAAAAACAGATAATTGGACGTACGATACTTTGCATGACTTGCTTTTTACGGAGCGCAGGGTACAAATTTCAGAGTATATCTGCCAGAAAATCTATCGGAACTTCGTGAGTCCGCAAGTAGATGAGGACATTGTGAAGCAATTAGCAGTTATTTTTAGGAATAATAATTTTGAAATCGCGCCTGTGCTGCGTACTTTATTTAAAAGTGAACACTTTTTTGATGCTGGTAATATTGGCGTATTGGTAAAAAATCCGATAGAATATCAATTGACATTCATACGCGAAGGGGGTTTTGACATCACTTGGGATGAAGAGGCACTCAATGGCTTGATATATTTGGCTTCAGAATTAGGGCAGAGTTTGTTCAATCCCGTGGATGTGGCAGGCTGGCAGGGCAATCGCACTTGGGTCAATAGCAACACGCTCACGGGACGCTGGCAGGCATTGCGTTTGGTGATTTTTTCGCTATATGAAAAATATCCGACCCAATATGTCGCCCTCGCAAAGCAACTAAGCGGTGACTCCAACGACGGCGAATTTGTGACCGAAACATTAGTTAATCACTTCTTACCCAGCGGTTTGCAAACGCAGGAAGAGTACGACCGCGCATTCATCAGCTTCAAAGGAGAAATTCCAGACCATTATTTCAGAGACGGCAGTTGGAATTTGAACTGGGAAACCGCAGCCGGACAGACCGCATTATTGATGGATCATTTGATTCGGAAACCGGAATTTCAGCTTTTGTAAAGCGGGTGAGGAGGTGATAGGGTGATGGGTGATTTTTTAACGTCAACCTTTTAAATTAAAAACAATGGCTAATCCGAATAAAATTTCTAAAACGAATCGAATCGGGAGTGCACTGGAGCACGGCGAGGCACATGAGCGCGACCATCGGCAGTGGAGCCGTCGCAGTTTTCTGCAATCGCTGGGCATTACAAGTGGTGGGTCTATACTGCTGGGAAGTTTGCCGGTCACGGCTTTATTGAATTCTCCGTTGGCAATGGCGTTGAATGAGGGTGAATCTGACCGGATTTTGGTTTTAATTCGACTCAAAGGTGGCAACGATGGCTTGAATATGATTATTCCATTGTCGGATTATGGGACGTATCAAGCCTTTCGACCTAATATTCGCATTCCGCAGAGTGAGATTTTAAATTTGAATACAGCTTTCGGCATTCCAAAAACGATGTCGGCGGCGCAGCCCATGTGGCAGGAAGGCAATATGAAAGTGGTACACAGCGTGGGTTATCCTGACCAAAGTTTGTCGCATTTTCGGTCTTCGGATATTTGGGCATCAGCGAGCGATACGGCGGTAATTGATGACTCGGGCTGGCTGGGACGTTTTTTACAAACGGAATATCCTGATTTTCTGATGAATCCGCCGACCGTGCCACCTGCGATTCAGATTGGTGGGGTAGGTAATTTGGCATTTACAGATACAAATAATGTGAATATCTCCGTGTCGGTGAATGACCCAAATGAGTTGTACGAAATTGCACAAAATGGACAGTTATACGACTTAGCGAATTTGCCAGATTGCTTGTACGGCGAGCAACTCGGCTATATGCGTGCCGTGGCAAACAGCACGTTTGTGTACGCAGGCGTGATAAAAAATTCCTATGATACTGGCAAAAATCAGATAGATTATCCGATTGGCGATTTGGGTAAGCAGTTGGCACTCGTGGCGCGATTGATTAAAGGGAATTTGGGTACAAAATTCTACATGGTCACGCTCGATGGCTTTGATACCCACGCCGGACAGAATAATTTACAACCGGCTTTATTGAAAGAAGTGGCGGATTCGGTGAGCGCATTTTACAAAGATTTAGCTTTCGCAAATAAAGATAAAGAAGTGCTGACCATGAGTATTTCAGAATTTGGGCGGCGACCCGAACAGAATGCCTCGGCGGGTACAGACCACGGCGCAGCCGCTCCACTCCTACTTTTTGGCGAGGGTTTGAATGGCAATGGCTTTGTTGGAACGGCACCGAATTTACAAGATTTGGATTCGAATGGCAACTTAAAATTCAAAACGGACTTCCGTTCTATTTATGCTACCGTTTTAGAAAACTGGCTTTGCGTTCCTTCGGCTACGGTGGATGGTGTGTTAGGAAAGAATTTTACCCGATTAAATTTGGGCTTGACTTGCATGGGCACGACGGCGGTGAGAGGCGTGGCAGCACCAACTATCAAACACGAAGCGCGATATATTTCGGCTCGGCAGCTTGAAATTCATTACACGCTACCAGAATCTGCAATGGTGAAGTTGGAAATTTTTAATGTGTTGGGACAATCCATTGCTACACTGGTGAATGCGTATGAATTATCGGGACCGCATCAAGTGACTTTTGCGCCGACGGGCATCATGGCTTCCGGGCAATATTTTTATAGAATTCAAGCAGGACCAAGTGTAGTAGGGCAGGCAGTGCGAGTATTGCGATAGTAAGCAGTTTGCAGTAAACAGTAGGCAGTGTGTGACGTGGACTCGCCGCTCACTGCCTACTGCACACTGCCTACTTTTCCAAAATACCCTCCGCTTCTGCCTCTTTATTATAGCCGTGCAACTGCACCGGTTTATAATTTTTGCGCAGACGCATATTGAGAAATTCTACTAATAAGGAGAAAGCAATGGCGAAATATAAATAACCTTTAGGAACAACGCCTACTTCTTCACCTCCAATGACGAAATGCGCCAAATGCGCCGATTCTGCAATGAGCATAAAGCCGATGAGTATCAAAAATGCCAACCCCAACATTTGAATAGTAGGATGTTTGTTTACAAAATTGCCCACCGGCACCGCAAACAACATCATAATCAACACAGAGACAACGACTGCCACTATCATAATGACCAGTGCTCCATTCACACCATTGGTCATCCCGACTGCGGTGAGAATAGAATCAAACGAAAACACGATATTGATGATGGTAATTTGTACAATGACATTGGTCAAAGTAGCTTGGGTACCGCGCGATTTTTCAAGTGACTCATCTTCGTGATTTCCTTCAAGTTTGTGCCGAATTTCTGTCGTACTTTTGTACAATAAAAAGAGTCCTCCGGCAAATAAAATCAAACTCTGCCCAGAGAAACCGCCATGAATAAAAGAGTTCTCATCGCCAATGGTAAACCACGGTTTTTCCATCGCCACCAACGCCGAGATACCAAATAGCAATACAATGCGCATCACCATCGCCAGTATCAGACCGACGTTGGTTGCCCGCGGACGCTCGGCAGGGGGCAGTTTATTGGATGCAATCGAGATGAAGATAATGTTGTCAATACCCAGTACAATTTCAAGGAAAGTGAGCGTCAGTAAGCTCATCCACACGGCTGCACTGCCAAAATCCGGCATTATTAATTCCATAGTTCAAATTGGCTTTTGCTTTGAATTGCAATGTTACAAAAAAAATATTTCCATTGTGTTATAGTGTTAAGGTGTTTTTGTGTTTTTGTTACGCTTTATCCATTCTCTTCATCACGCAGTCACTGGTCTCTTTGTCACTCATTCCCTTCCAGCAAACCCGGTCGTCGCTCTTGCGTTCGTTTCAGTGCTTGCTCATCGCGCCAGTCTTCTATTTTTGAAAAATTGCCGGAGGTGAGAATGTCGGGTACTTTTAAACCTCGAAAATCTGCGGGACGCGTGTAAACGGGCGGTGCCAATAAATTATCTTGAAAAGAATCAAATAGTGCCGATGTTTCATCATTTAAAACCCCAGGAATCAAGCGACCAATCGCGTCCACGAGTACGGCAGCAGGTAATTCCCCACCCGACAAAACGTAATCTCCGATAGAAATTTCCAGTGTGATGTAATGTTGTCGAATGCGCTCGTCTATGCCTTTATAATGTCCACTTAGGATAATTAAGTTCCCTTTTAGCGACAAGCGATTGACGAGTTGTTGATTCAAAAGAATGCCATCGGGAGTCATAAATATAATTTCGTCATACGTGCGTTGCGCTTTCAAATCGTCTATACAATTGGCAATCGGTTCTGCCAGCATCACCATACCTGCGCCGCCACCGAATTGATAGTCATCGAGTTGTTTGTGTTTGCCAATGCCGTAGTTGCGAAGGTTGTGTACGTGTATTTCCAGTAAACCGCGCTCTTGCGCTCGCTTGAGGATGGAGTGCTGAAAGGGGCTATCGAGCAATTCTGGCACGGCGGAGAGTATATCTATTCGCATTTGACTTTTATTTTTAACACCTAGAACACATAGTTTTTTACGCTTAGTCGCTTCTTCATTCCTTCATTTTTCCTTCTTTGATTATTCAACGAAACAAGTTTCGTTACTACGTTACCCGCATACTCTCCTCCTGATGCCGCCACAATTCTTGAAAAATTGGACTGTGTTCGCGCAGATATTCAAACGAACCTTCATCTACAACGTAGCCTTTGTCAAGCACATACACATAGTCAAAATGTGTGAGTAAGTGCAAGCGGTGGAGCGACGAAATGATGGCTTTATCTGCAAATTCATGAAATATTTTTTCGTAAATTTTGAGTTCTGTTTTTGGGTCTACGCTGCTGGTTGGCTCATCCAACAACACAATGTGACTGTCGCGCGCTGCCAGAATGCCTCGTGCTAATGCCAATCGTTGCTTTTGACCGCCCGACAAATTCACGCCTTTTTCTTGAATATTGGATTCCAACCCTTTTGGTAATTGTGCAATTACATCGGTGAAATGAGCCGTTTCACACACTTTTTCAATGTCTTCTTTTTCAAAAGGCAAGCCCAGCGTGATGTTGTATTCCAGTGTGTTTTCAAAAATCTCCGGCTCCTGCGGGAATAGCGTGACGTGACTGCTGATAACATTCAAATTATGATATCGTTTTCCATCCAACACCACTTCTATGCCTTCTTCTGGTGGGTACAAACCTCGCAACAATGCTAACAAGGTGCTTTTTCCACTGCCGCTTTCGCCGATGAGCGCAATACGCTCGCCACGTGCCACGCGCATGGACAAATCGTGCAAACCTTGAGTGGTTTTTACGCCGTTCCATACTTCATTGTGGGTGAAGTTGAGGTTGGAAATTTCAATCTGCTGCCAATGCTCGTCCATCGCAGCGACTTCCTCCGGTAGGTGGTGTTCATCGTAGGCATCCATAATACCTTGTGCCGTTTGTATATCGGTATTGAATTTTACAACTTGCGTATAAAGCCAAGCTACGCTGTGAAATACACTGGTAAATTTTTCTACATATCCAACCAGCATGACCAAGCCACCGATTAGAAAAACCTCGCCGGGTGTCCAGTTTTGATATATATAACCCAATAAAATAACCGCATACATAATAGAAATACAGATACCTTCCACCACAAACCACTTCCATTCGTTGATGCGAATATTTCTTTTGAAAGGCGGCAACATAGTGGATACGCGTTGCAAAATACCTGCTTCCATCCGCAATTGCAAACGCAAAGTAATGACGGTGATAATATTGCTCAGGCTATCGAATAGGGTAGAGGACACGACGTGTTCGCCCTCGTTCACTTCTTCTAAAGTTTTAATATACGGCTTGTCAAATTTCAAAATAATAATGACTACAAAAAAACCTAAAATGAGCGCTATCAACCCAAATAACGGCGCAAAATAAAGCATTGCCGCAAAGGAAAAGACGAACTTCGCCAGGGCTTGCACGTACAGGAAGCCATCCTGAAAAAATTCTTTGAGTGCCTCATACGCCTTGCGAATGCGGTTGATGGTCGCGCCGCTGTGGTGGTCTTGATGCCATTTGACGGGAAGATGAAGTGCCTTGTGATAAAGTTCTTGTAAAAAATTCCGACTCATATTGAATGCTAATTCCCGCTCTAGAATACGCGCCGGAAAATGAAACGCCCAATCCAACATCCGAAGGATAATATAAGCACCAACGTACATCCAAGCAGAGCGTAGCACCTGCGCGCCGTTTTTTTGCAAATCGTTGATAAACAATCCCCAAATGATAGGCTCCAGTGCGGCCACGAGATTGCTCATCAAAAACATCGTATACACCAATAGGTACTTGAGCCGCTCGCCATACGAGTAGTGCCATGCCGTGCGCAGCATGGATAGATAAGGATTTTTAAACAATTGGGAGCGGAAGGCAGCCATTCGGTAAAAGTTTTGTTCAGGGAATTTTGTTTAACAGCAGTCGGTATTTGAGGACGTGGCATTAACCCCGTGATCCGACCAATTCGTTCCCAAAACATAGAAAAAGATTTTTTACTGCCCTAATGACTTCATTGCAACACATCCCGCTATATGGGACAAGTTAAGCACATAGACTAAAAACCTTTGTTTTGTAGGTGTCTAGTACGTGGTAAAATTAAGTCATAAGTGCTGAGTATAATGCGTATTCCTTTCTCCTTTTTCACAAAATTTTTCAACACAATAGTCTCGCACACGTTATGCTACTTATTCTGTTCTAATTAAACCATTATGGAAGACATATCAAACATCATTTTCACCGGCGACACCAACCCAGGTTACACGCGCAAAAAACGCGGCAAAGGCTTCGCTTATCTCGACGAAAATAACACTATTATAGCGGATACAGCAATAAAAAAACGTATTCAAACCCTCATCATTCCACCCAACTGGACCAACGTTTGGATTTGCCCACAGCCCAACGGACACATCCAAGTCACCGGACGCGACGAAAAAGGGCGCAAACAATACATTTATCACGCTGCGTATCGCGCCAGCCGTCAGTCGGAAAAATTCAGCAAACTCAGCACGTTCGCGCATTTATTGCCCAAAATACGCGCTACCAATCGTCAATATCTCAACAAACGGAATTGGACAAAAGAAAAAGTCTTGGCACTGGTGGTACAAATTTTGGACGCGCTCGGCATTCGCATTGGCAATGCCTATTATAAAGAAACGAATGATTCTTTTGGATTGACCACGCTGCGGCGCAAGCATTTGCTCGTCGAGGGCGACACGGCTACTTTCTCCTTTAAAGGGAAAAGTAATAAATATCATAAACTGAGTTTAAAAAATAAAAAGTTATCCAAATTAGTAAAAGAATGCTCCGAATTGCCCGGACACGAGCTATTTCGTTACATCGGCGAAGATGGCAAATGGCACACGCTCACCAGCCATGATGTAAATACTTATTTAACCGAACTCACCGACGCGCACATCAGCAGCAAGGATTTCCGCACCTGGGCGGGCACGAGCCTCGCCGTTTTTTTCTATCCTGAAATGGTGGAAGAAAAAGAAATGAATAAATCACGCAGTACGATAGATAAAATGGTGGTCAAACAAGTCGCCAAATCACTCGGCAATACCACCAAAGTGTGCCGCGAATATTACATTCATCCCAATGTGTTAACCGCTATCACCAATGAAACGCTGCCCTCGTGGAAATTGCCTGCAAATATCCCGACTGAAACCGCACTGCCGGAACTAGTGCAAGAATTGGAAGATTATGAGTTGTTGACGTTGGAGGTAATACAGCAGGAGGTTGCGGCGGAGTAGGCAGTTAGCAGTAAGTACTGGCTTCAAACCAATATTAGCTTAGGATTGATAGGGTTTAGCAAACGAGTAATGAAAATATTAAGCGGTTGCTGCTTGCGTCATCGCTCTTAAAGTGGGATGCTGTAAGCCGGACGTAATATCTTTTCGAGGAATGCCTACGTCTAATAATTCTTCATCAATCTTTACATCAGTCCGGTTTTCTTGAATCCAAATTTTACCAGCCATGATATCGAAATGAAAAACGGTGTAATGAATATGCCGTTCTTTATACCAGCCCATCCGAATGAGTTGGTACGAATGCGTTTGTGTATCCGCTATCACTTTATTTGCGACGTCTGGCATGAAAGGCGATTGAATAGCCGCGTACGACTCCAAAATGGTAAGAATTGCTTTTTGATATTTTTTTATTTTTTCCATTGGTACAAAAGTAGGTATTTGTAATCACCCAACCCTCCTTTTTCAAAGCAGTAATAACCGTGTCGTGGAAAATATCTTTCTTCGGCATTGCCTGCAACTATTCTTACAAAGATAGTCAAAAAGTAAAAAAATTAAGACTCTATCACGATTTCAACTTGAAATTGCGCTAAAGGACAGGACTATGCTTTCCCATCTAAAAAAACTCCCTTACCTTTGCCCGTACCAAATAAAACCGTTTGGCAGCAGCCAATATAAAATTGTATTGCTATGTTGCAAGAAATGCAATCTAATATTTATAAAACTGTTGAAATCCTTTTTTTTGCAGTCCTTCCTGTAATTTTTTATCGGTTGTCCAGAGTAGGGCGTTCAATTCTAATGACATGGCTACAAAGAGCATATCTTTTTCATCTACATCTTTACAAAATTGCCAGGCTTGAATTAAATTAGCCATAGAAATCCAGTCTTCATCAATAAATTGAATGCGTTTGAGCAGTCGGTGGAGCATCTCGAGTAATATTTCTTCCGAGCATTTGCTGTATCGTGCAATTTTTTCTTTATGTTTAAAAATTTCAACAATGGCGTAGCGCGGAGTGAAAAAAGAGACTTCTTCTTCCAATAAAATTCTTTCGGCAAAAGCATTGTCCTCTCGTAGCAAAGCCGAAAATAAAACGGAGCTATCCACAATAACCTTCATTCTATACCCATTTTAGCGAGTATCCGCTCCCGATTCGCTTGCCACCAATCCTCTTTTACGGTTTCTGACAATTCCCAGGCTTGATCTGGCGTGAGTTCATTCATCTGTGTGAGTTCATAAAAAGCCAGTCGGTCGAGTAGTTTTTGCACATAGCTCTCGCTCATTAAACTTTTAGGGATGGTAAATATCCAGTTGTCTCCTTCTGTACTTACTTTTGCGGTCATAACCTTGATTTTTATTCAAAAATAGGGAATTTAAAGGAGCTTTGCAAATCTTCTCAATGCGTACTATTCTCGTTGAGTTTTTTCCCAACTATTGAAAGTCTGCAACTTTACCCCACCCCAAAAATCTTTCTCTCCCTTCCCCTTTACTATCCAACAAAACTCCCCTAACTTTGCCGCATACCAAATAAAACCAGTTGGCGCAAGCCAATATAAAATCGTATTGCTATGTTGCAAGAAACGCAAGCTATCAACACCCGCTCCCAAAATCACGCTCCGCTTACCAAAAATCAACTTTTATTGCAATGGGTAAAAGACATGGAGGCGCTCTGTAAGCCCGACCAAGTGTATTGGTGCGACGGCTCTGACGACGAGTACAATCACATGACCGCACTACTCGTGGAAAAAGGAACCTTTATAAAATTGAATGACGAAAAGCGCCCCAATAGTTTCGCCTGCTTCTCCGACCCCAGCGACGTGGCGCGCGTGGAGGACCGCACGTACATCTGTAGCCGCCGAAAAGAAGATGCCGGACCGACCAACAACTGGGTGGAGCCGCGCGAGATGAAAAATACCCTTAACGGCTTATTTGATGGCTGTATGCGGGGGCGCACGTTGTACGTGATTCCGTTTTGCATGGGTCCGCTCGGCTCGCCACTGGCGCACATCGGGGTGCAAATTACCGACTCGGAATATGTGGTGACGAATATGAAAATCATGACCCGCATGGGTACTCCGGTGCTGGAAGTACTTGGAAATGAGGAGTTTGTAAAATGCCTGCATTCAGTCGGAGCACCTTTGGAAGCTGGGCAGGAAGACGAAAAATGGCCCTGCAATCCCACAACTAAATACATCGCGCATTTCCCGGAAGAGCGTTCCATCATATCGTATGGCAGTGGTTACGGAGGCAATGCGTTGTTGGGTAAGAAATGTTTTGCGCTGCGCATCGCGTCTACCATGGCGAACGAAGAAGGCTGGCTGGCAGAGCACATGTTAATTTTGGGAGTAGAAAATCCGGACGGGGAGAAGACTTATATCGCGGCGGCTTTTCCGAGCGCTTGTGGGAAGACCAATTTTGCCATGCTCATTCCGCCCAAAGAAATGGGCGGCTGGAAAGTGACGACGGTGGGCGACGATATTGCATGGATTAAACCCGCAGAAGATGGGAAATTATACGCCATCAATCCAGAAGCCGGTTATTTTGGAGTGGCGCCGGGTACGAATGTGCAGACCAACCCGAATGCGATGGCTTCCATTAGCAAAAACACGATTTTTACGAATGTAGCGATTACGACCGACGGCGACATTTGGTGGGAAGGCATGACGAAAGAAGTGCCCGATGGACTCACGAATTGGCAAAATAAACCACACGATAAAAACAGTGGCAAACCCGCTGCGCATCCGAATGCTCGTTTCACCGCGCCTGCCGCTCAAAATCCTGCTATAGACGCGGATTGGGAGAATCCGGCGGGCGTTCCAATCAAAGCGTTTATTTTTGGAGGACGACGAAGTACGACCGTACCGCTTGTGTATCAATCTTTTAACTGGAATTTCGGCATTTATTTGGCAGCTACGATGGGTTCTGAGACGACGGCTGCGGCATTTGGAGAAGTCGGTAAAGTGCGCCGTGACCCGTTTGCGATGTTACCGTTTGCAGGATATCACATGGCAGATTATTTTAATCATTGGTTGCAATTTGGACGCGAGCTGCCCAATGCGCCGCGTGTTTTTGGAGTAAACTGGTTTCGGAAAGATGAAAATGGTAAGTTTGCTTGGCCCGGTTTTGGGCAGAATATGCGGGTACTAAAATGGATTGTAGAACGAGTGAAAGGGCGGGCTGCTGCTGTGGAAAGTCCCATTGGCTGGATGCCGCGTTATAAAGACATGGATTGGCGCGGGTTAGAAAACTTTACACCCGAAGATTTTATGGACATTATGTCGGTAGACAGTGAGGCTTGGAAACAAGAGTTGTTGAGTCATGAGGAGTTGTTTTCGAGGTTGTATGATAAATTGCCAAAAGAATTTCTCTTCACGCGGGAGTTGCTGTTGTCGGCTTTATGGCGCTCGCCCGCGCATTGGGGCATGGAGTCGGAGGAGGCGTAGGTTGGGATATTAGGATGTTTTTGCACGTATGACTTGTTCTATTATACCATTTTCAATACATAATGACGTGTATTTCTTTTTATAACACACTGTTTTCCAATGAATTCCGGCATCTGGCATCTGACTTCTGGCATCTAAAATGGTATTAGAATATTTTTTATTTTATAAAATAGTGATTTGCTCCAAGCGAATTACTATTTTTGCTTTTAACAATTTCCTGCCCTTCCTAAGCCAAAATATAGCCACTCAGGTGTTGATTTTTTAATTATAAAGACACCTTAAAATTATTTACATTGTAATAATTTGTAAAACATACAAATGATTTGTACGTCATTTTGTATTGATTATCAACATCTTTTATTTTTTAGTTAAATCAAGTTATTACCATAATAACTAAATATGAACTTATATATTCTATCAACGTTCAATGAAAAGTCTTTTCTTACATAACAAACAAAAACTACTGAATGCAAACAATGAATACGCGCTCTTCAGAAGTGAATGGAGTGCAGCACCCAAACAATGCAATGACACTCGAACCAGACATAGTCGTTTTTTCTCACCTGCGTTGGGAATTCGTCACGCAGCGTCCGCAGCACATCTTGAATCGGATGGCGAAAGATAGGAAGGTACTTTTTGTAGAAGAACCGGTGGGATATGAACCTGCTGACAAAGGAACGGCACATATAATAAATATTACTCCAAATATTACGGTCATTCAGCCCCGCATTGACTGGCACAATATGCTGGAAGCCTTGCTACCAGTGGTGCAACAGTATATGCAACAGTTGAATATCCAAACGCCTATTCTCTGGTTTTATTCAGCCGCTTTTCATGATATGATGAATAAAATTCCACATTCTTTAGTAGTATATGATTGCATGGACGAGTTGTCTGCGTTTAAAGGAGCTTCTAAGGATTTAATTGAACAAGAAAAGACGCTTATCCAACAGGCAGATGTTGTATTTACAGGTGGAAAATCATTATATGAAGCGAAGAAAAAGATTGCAGATCACGTCTATTGTTATCCAAGTTCGGTAGATAGTGCGCATTTTGAGAAGGCATTACACGAGGATACGGTCGTTCCAGCAGACATTACTAACATTCCACATCCGATTGTGGGTTATTATGGTGTCATAGATGAGCGGATTGATTTGGAATTATTAGATACCGTTGCTCAACAGCGTCCAAATGCGTCTTTTGTAATGATTGGTCCGGTTGTTAAAATAGGAGAGCATGATTTACCAAGACATTCTAATATCCATTACTTGGGCGGCAAACATTATAATGATTTGCCGGCTTACTTAAAGGCTTTTGATATAGCAATGATGCCATTTGCGCTCAATGAATCTACCCAGTTTATCAGTCCGACTAAAACGTTGGAATATATTGCAGGATTAAAACCTATTATTTCTACACCTATTTATGATGTAAAAAGAGATTATAGCCAAGTGCTTTCTATAGTGGAAAATGCGTCTGATTTTGTCAACGCAATTGATAAATATTTGGATGAAAATGCCACCGATAAAGAGACGAGAGTCCAACAATACCAGCAAATTTTGAAAGCGGTCTCTTGGGATGAGACGGTAGCCAACATGAAGAAAAATATACAGGATAGCCTGAACAGCGCCTCTATGCGCACGCAAACAGTTGTTAATAATTGATAACCACAAAAAACTTGAACATGAAAACAAACACGATTAATCAGTATGATATTGTCGTCATCGGAGCCGGTATTTCTGGCTCCGTGTTGGCAGAACGTTACGCTTCGATAGGCAAAAAAGTACTTATTATTGAAAAAAGAGAGCATATCGCGGGCAATTGTTATGATTATTATGATAAAGCGGGTGTCTTAGTTTCTAAATATGGAGCCCATTTATTTCATACAAATTTTGAGGATGTGTGGAAATATGTAAACCGCTTTGCCGATTGGTACGATTATGAACATAAAGTAATCGCAAAAGTAGATGGTCATTTAGTGCCGGTGCCTGTGAATATTACAACAGTGAATAAATTGTTTGATTTAAATATTCAGACGGAAGCTGAAATGCAAAAATGGTTGGATGATAATCAGGTGCGTTGTGATGATCCTCAAAATGGCGAAGAAGCAGCATTGGCAAGGGTAGGACCAGTGTTATATGAAAAAATATTTAAATGTTATACAAAAAAACAATGGGACAAATTTCCGGCAGAATTGGACGCTTCTGTGTTGAATCGGATTCCCGTGCGTAGCAATTTTGATGACCGGTATTTCTCTGATAAATATCAATTTTTGCCAGAAGGTGGCTACACGAAGCTGTTTGATAAAATGTTGAACCATCCAAATATCACGGTTTGGTTAAATACGGATTATTTTGACGTTCGTGATCGCATCGGCGGTTATGATAAATTATTTTACACGGGTCCGGTAGATCGGTTCTTTGATTTTAAATATTCGATGGAAGAAAAATTAGAATATCGGTCCATCAATTTTGTAATGGAAACCCATGACGTAGAATATTATCAAGAAAATTCGGTGATTAATTATCCATCGTTAGAAGATGGTAACTTTACGCGTATCATAGAATACAAGCACATGACGCAACAAAAGCACTCGAAAACGACGATTTCTAAAGAATATACAGTAGACATTACAGACCCAGCTAAACAAGAGCCTTATTATCCGGTTTTAAATCCGCGCAATCGGGAAATTTATAATAAATATAAAGAATCGGCAGATAAGCTCGTGGATGTACATTTTGTAGGTCGCCTTGCTAATTATAAATATTTCAACATGGACGAAGCATTCAAAAATGCGCTGGAATTGTTTGAAAAATTAGAAGGTAAGCAAGAAACAAAAGTAAGAAAACTCTTACCCAACGAGCCGCAAATCGCTACTGCAAAAACAGCAAGTTAGTTTTTAAATAAGAATTCCTACTTTTGGATTGGCAAGAGAAAGCATTTTTTTCGCTTCTCTTGTCAATCCTTTGTTTTTATTAAAACCAAACCTTTGCGTCTTTGCGTGCAAATATATTTACTTATTTAATCCTTTCCAATTAATGATACAATCTCCCTTTAAATCCTTTATCATGGGTGGCTTCGAGGCGTGCTACGCGCTCAATGAACACCGAGTACGATTGGACATGATAGCTACTACCCGGCACGACACGCTGTGCCGAGAAGATTATAAAATGTTGAAAGCCAGTGGAATACACACGGTGCGCGAAAGTTTGGCATGGAGCCAAATTGATACAGGTTTAGATACCTACGATTTTTCGCGTTTTGAACGGATGATGAAAATCGCGCGGGAAGAAGATGTCGAAGTGATATGGAGTTTGAATCATTTTGATTTTCCTGATTATTTAGATGTATTTTCTGAACAGTATGCACCGCGTTTCACGCAGTACGCCGTCGCTGCGATTAAAAAATTACGAGAATATACCAGCGGCGTTTTATATATCAATCCTTTTAATGAAATTTCATTTGGGGTTTGGATTTGCGCGGATATAGGTGTGTGGGGACCGCATGCGCACGGGCGCGCTATGGAGTTAAAAATTCAGGTGGTGCGCGGTGCTATTCAAGCGATGCGTGCCATTCGGGAAATAGATAATAACGTGCAATTCATTCATATTGACCCAATTATGCGTCGCATGGCAGAGCCCGGCGCGCCTGGTCACGTACGACATTTTGCCAACGGCTGGCACAACGTGGTGTGTCAAGCCTGGGATATGATGATGGGGCGGCAGTTCCCGGAGTTGGGCGGGCATCCCGACTTGGTAGATATGATTGGCATCAATTATTATGTGACCAACCAAGAAATGATCAAAAAATCGCCGCCGCACCAGAGTTATCAACTCCCCCTGTACAGCCGCTTTCGGACGCCTTTTGTGGATATGATACAATCTGTACATGACCGATATCATAAACCGATCATTATATCAGAAACTGGCTGCTATGGCAACCTGCGAATGCCTTGGTGGCGGCGGATGTTGCGTGATGTAGATATGGCTATTGAACGAAAAATTCCTTTATTAGGGGTGTGTTCTTATCCGATTATTGACCGACCCGACTGGCACACCGGACGCTTGACCAACTCCGGTTTTTGGGATTTTGAATATGGCGACCCGGAATGCCACAGGATTCCACATCAACCAGTATTAGATTTAATGGAAAAATATGCTAAAAAGCGAGGGTTAATGTCTTAACTGTGATTTGTATGATTCACTTGATTATTATGAATTTAAACATTAATTCGTATTAATTACTTGTATTAAGATTAATTGTTATCTAATCTTACAATTTCTCTGACCCCATCCTGATAACTCGTCGGTTTAACATTAAATCGTTTTTCAAATTTACTGCTGTCAAAATTATAATCGCGGTCATACTGGTACAACATTTCATACAATTCTTTCATAATCGGAATAAAAAGTCCTAATATTTTTACAAACCATTTATAGGTAACGGTATATTTCGGTACTTTTCCCATTTCTTTAGCGAATAATATTACAAATTCTTTTTGTGTAATGGGCGGAGCAGTAGGCAAGTGCCAAACTTGATTGTAAACATCTGGCGTGTTGCCGAGTAAGGCAGTGGCTTTGGCGGCGTCAGGCGTGTAGGTGTAAGAATGTTTTTTATCACCGGAAGCTAATAAATTGGATCTTTTTCCTTGTTTTAAAGGCTTGTAAACTGTTTCAATCAACACACTGGTCTCATTCTTCGGACCATAAAAGTCGGCAGCACGCGCGATGACTGCTTGAATGCGACCCGCTTTTACTGCTTCTAAAATCATGTCTACCAATTGTTTACGCACCGCACCTTTTTTACTAATAGGATTCATAGGTGATTCTTCCGTCATGTGTGGAATGGCAGACACGTCATACATATACACATTATCGAAAAAAACCAGTTTTGCGCCGTACTTTTCACAAGCATCAATTGTGCTTTTGATGAATGCGGGCCACGCGCTGCGCCATACCTGGAGTGTGTATTTAAAACCAATCGTAACATACACAATATCAGTACCTTGCACTGCTTTGTCAATGGTGCTTGGGTCGCTCAAATCCGCTGTGTAAAGCTCGTCCGTTGGATTTACTGCCTTTGGATTGCGACCTACCAGCCTGATTTTATCGGTGTATTTTTTGAGTTCTTTTGCCAAGTCCGTACCGATTGCGCCGCCTGCGCCGAGGATGGTTTGCATAATGAAGCGTTTTAGATGTATAATTTAGCTAATTTTCAAAGATAGACGAACCGTTTAAATAACATGAAAAAGGTCGAATTAAACTTTTTTATTTTACAAATAAATTCTACCTTAACCCGACTAAATGTAACTAATGTATGAACACCTTCTTCGCTGAATTTCTCGGTACTGCTATCCTTATTTTATTGGGCAATGGCGTGGTCGCCAACGTCGTATTGAACCAAACCAAAGGACAGAATTCGGGCTGGATTGTCATTACGTTTGGATGGGCGCTTGCTGTTTTTGTACCTGTTTTGATGGTGGGTTCGTATAGCGGCGCGCACCTCAATCCCGCAGTGACACTGGCTTTTATTATCAAAGGTACGGTGCCGTTGGAAGAGGCGGGCGTTTACATCGGCGGACAAGTATTGGGCGCGGCGGTAGGCAGTTTTTTGGTATGGCTTAATTATAGGCATCACATCGAAGCGACGGAAAATCCTGATGCAAAATTGGCTATTTTTGCTACGAGTCCCGCCATTCGCAATCCTTTTCAAAACTTTTTTTCGGAAGTGATTGCCACTTTTGTATTTGTATTGGCGGTCTTATTAAGTACCACGGCAAAAGTAGGGGAGCAAGCGGCTTCCTTAGGTTCACTCGATGCACTGCCAGTGGCGCTAGTCGTGTTGTGTATTGGACTTTGCTTGGGCGGTACGACAGGTTATGCCATCAATCCCGTGCGTGATTTGGTGCCGCGCATGATGCATGCTATCCTGCCTATATCGGGCAAAGGTTCCAGTGATTGGGGGTACGCGTGGGTGCCGGTGCTGGGTCCGCTCGTGGGCGGTGCGCTGGCAGCGGCTTTACATAATGTTATTTTGAAAATGTAATAAGTAAGATTTGCTAGATTTCAGAAATTTAGTAAATCTGGGGTGATACTCATTTTCGTACCAACGCCGCATACATTTCACCCTGATACCGCGAAGGCAACTCCCCCAGTTTTTCTACTTTTTTAAATCCCATGTCATGGAAAAGCCCTTCCAACGCTTGAAAACGAATCGGATAAGGCACCCACGGATTAGCGGCATCCGTTTCGTATTCTACAATTAGAAAGCAACCAGTTCCGTGTAAATAAGATTGTAATTTTTGAATTAAAGTTGCTTTATCTTTTACATAATGCAGCGCATTCGCTATTAAAATACCATCCAAATTGGTAAAAGCTAAATCCTCCTTTATAAAATCGCCACGTCTTTTTTCAATGGTAATTTCATTGTGTTGAGTTGGAATTTTATATAATGCCGCCTCGTCTTTATCCACTGCATGAATGATGCTCGGAGCTTGTAGCAGCACTGCCAACGCCAGTGTAAACGTGCCTGTGCCGCAGCCTAAATCCGCCCAATTTTGGTGCGTAGAGTAGGAGAAGTGGTCGGTTTTTATTAAAGAAACAGCTTGAGAAAGTTGCATAGTTTAATCCTTCTAAGTAGAAAGCCAAAAATAAGTTTAACCACAAAGGACACCAAGATTTTCACTATGTTGACAAGAAAAAACATTGTGCGCTTTGTGTAGACCGTTGTGACCCTTGTGGTTGAATTTAAAGTTATTTGTGTCCCTTTTACTTGAATCATAAAATTATTATTACAAATACTTTTCAGAAAGCACTTCCAGTTCCGTACCTCGGTCTTTTTCCCAAATCGGCTCGTGGAATTTGAGCAATTTATTCAACAAAATCAACAACTGAATTTTTTCTTCGGCATTCAGATTGCCAACCATTAGCGTAGCGACTCGATTGATTTTATCCAGCGTAGCCAAAAAAATGTCCTTGCCAAATTCCGTGATACGCACTCGCTTGGAGCGTCCGTCGTTTGGGTCGTTGTAGTCTTCTATCAAACCATTGCGCAACAGGCGTCGCAGCACTTCCATACCCGGCGAAAATTCCAGCATATTCATGGAAATCAGGTCGGTTTTGCGTTGATGTCCTTTGGCGAAAAGTACCGCTAAGGAAGTGAAATCGTGCAAACTTACCAGCGGCGTGTCTTTCAGCGCTGTTTTAATGTAATGTCTTGCATGGATAGATAATTTCATGATAAATGCCGCGATTTGTCCATCCTGATTGCCATACTCCGATTCTTCAGATGGAATGTCTGAAGTAGTAATCGAAGTTTTATTTAATTGATAAGAAAGCCATACTGAAAAAGATTTCACGTCACTTTGTCCAGTTTCGGTCTCAAATTGATGCATCAAATCCATCACTTCTCGCAGCGTCTCGTATCGCATTTTATGGTGTTTCTGTAGTGAAAATTATTTCTAAAAATTTATTCGAGAAATATAAACCTTATTCTGAATTGAATGTTTGAACTTTGAAATTATTTTTAAATAGCGAAAATTATTTTTAAACACCAAATCTAAATTAATCACCCGAATGAAACTAATGACTACGCTTACAATTGTTTTTTTGTCGCTAATCGTTCAAATGGCCGTTGCGCAAACGGGCATCATCAAAGGGCGCGTTACCAACAAAATTAACAACGAGCCGGTTGCATTTGCAACTTTAATCGTGGAAGGTACGACGAACGGCGCAAATTCTGACGAAAATGGCGACTACGAAATTACTGGGCTTGCGCCAGAGTTGTACAATGTAAAGGCGAGCTTTGTGGGTTTCAATGATGTAACCATTTTTGAAATTCAGGTCACCAACAGCAAACCCGCGGAAATAAATATTGAAATGGAAGCCTCTTCTCAGCAACTCGAAGAAGTGGTGGTACGCACCCCGCCATTCAAAAAGACAGAAGAAAGCCCCGTGTCCTTGCGCACCATCGGCGTAGCAGAAATCCAACGCAATCCGGGTGCCAACCGAGATATTTCTAAAGTGGTGCAGTCTTTACCAGGCGTTACCACGACCGCTTCTTTTCGCAATGACTTGATTATCAGGGGTGGTGCGCCGAATGAAAACCGTTTTTATCTCGATGAAGTGGAAGTGCCGAATATCAATCATTTTGCCACGCAGGGCGCTTCGGGCGGTCCAGTGGGCTTGTTGAATGTAAATTTTATTCGGGAAGTGGATTTTTACAGCGGTGCTTTTCCGGCGAATCGGGGGAATGCGTTGAGTTCGGTATTCAATTTTAGCCAGCGCGATGGGCGTGACGATAGAGTAGGGGGCACGTTTATGGTCGGTGCTTCCGATATTGGCTTGACGCTCGAGGGTCCGATTGGCGAAAAAACCACCTTTTTAGTTTCGGCGCGGCGTTCTTACTTGCAATTTTTATTTCAATTGTTAGACCTGCCTTTTTTACCGACTTATAATGATTTTCAAGCAAAAGTAAAGTATAAAATTGATGATAAAAACGAGTTGACCTTCATTGGTTTGGGCGCGGTGGATGATTTTGTACTCAATTTGGATGCCAATGATACGGAGGAACAGCAATTTACGCTCAACCAACTGCCGGAATCCTCACAATGGAATTATACGAATGGATTGGTTTACAAACATTATGAAAAAAATGGGTATTGGACGGCCGTTTTGAGTCGAAATATGCTCAATAATGAAGCCGAAAAATATTATCAAAATGACGAAAGCAATGCGGATAATTTGATATTAAAATATAGATCGCAAGAAATAGAAAATAAGCTGCGTATCGAAAACACCACGCGCATGGGCGGCTACAAGCTCAACTATGGCGCAAGTTATGAATTTGCAAAATATAATAACCGCACTTTCAACCGTATTTTTACGTCCTCTGGTGCGCAAACGGTGGATTACTTTTCAGAATTTGACATGAGTAAATATGCGCTTTTCGCGCAGTTGAGCCGCAAATTTGCAGACGAACGTTTGATACTTTCTGCGGGTTTTCGCATGGATGGTAATAATTATTCGGATGAAATGTCCAATCCGCTGGAACAATTTTCACCGCGTTTTTCTTTGGCTTATGCCATTACTCCACAATTTTCTTTTAATTTTAATACGGGTATTTATTATCAATTGCCACCTTACACGATATTGGGGTATAAAGAAAAAGGCGAATTGATAAATGAACAAAATAACATTACTTACATTCGTAATAGTCAGTTGGTAGCCGGGTTTGAATTTAATACAAAAACCGATTCTAAAATAAGCATTGAAGGTTATTATAAAAATTGGAATAATTATCCGTTTCTCTTGCGCGATAGCTTGACTTTGGCGAATTTGGGCGGTGACTTTGGTGTGATTGGTAATGAACCCGCTATTTCTCGCTCGAACGGACGCAGCTATGGCTTGGAATTTTTGTTTCAACAGCGCTTGTACAAAGGGTTTTATGGCATTTTGGCTTACACCTTGGGTTGGAGCGAATTTGAAGATAAACTGGACAAATTGATTCCTTCTTCTTGGGATGCACGCAATATTTTGAGCCTCACACTGGGTAAAAAATTCAAAAAAGACTGGGAAGTAGGCGTCAATTGGCGTTTTCAGACGGGGCTGCCGAGTACGCCTTTTTCCGATGCGTCGTCTCTGGTCTCTAATTGGGATGTGAATGGCGGCGGCATTAGAGATTACAATCGCTTGAACACCCTGCGCAATAGCGCAAATAACACGGTTGATATCAGGGTGGATAAAAAGTGGTTTTACAAAAAATTTAGCTTGAACCTGTATCTTGATATCGAAAATGTAACGGGCAATGCCCTCGGACAAAATCAACTCATTCTCGACCGACCCTTAGATGCTGATAATCAGCCTATTGGTAATGCTATTATAATCAATCCGGACGCGCCACGCGACCAACAACGCTACAAATTAAAAACAATAAATGAAGCCCAAGGTAATTTGATTCCGAGCATCGGGATTATGATTGAGTATTGAAACTTTCCAACTGAGTAACTCGCTCGAAGCGATTTACTCAGTTGGAAAATTACTTCCCATCCGTCCGAAATGGCGAAGCAGGCAGTCCTTCCTTATTATAAAAATTCGCATCCTCCGGATTATCCGCCCAGGCGTAGCGCACGGCAGTCGGATTTTTGATGGAATCACTCCAAACGATTACATCATTGCCTTCAATAATAGCTTGTGCCCACACGAATTTCTTATCCGTACCGGCGATGGCGAAACTTTTGAGGTAGCCATAACGGTCTTTTGCTATTAAACCGCTGCCCACGTGGTCGAAGCCCAATCGGATTTTATTGCCTTCAACTTTCATATTTTTATAAACGGGACCGGAATAGACCACTTGATTGTCGCCATACGTGAGCTTGCGGGCGGCGAGGGCGAGGCGGTAGCCCACATCCTGCTTGTTGCGCGGGTGAATGTCGTTGGCTTCGCCTATGTCAATGATGACGGCTTGACCGGTGTTGGGCGTGGCGAGGGTGGCGGATTGGGACTCGCGTAGGACTGCCCAGTTGCTTTCTACGGGTTCGGAAGTGGGTTGTTTAAAATTGGCGAGTTGTACAAAAAGAAACGGAAACGAGCCGGAGTTCGTCCAACGCGTGCGCCAGTCTTGTATCATTGTAGGAAATAAAGTGCGATATTCAGCAGCTTCGGCACTATTATTCGCATTCGACTCACCTTGATACCAAATCACACCTTTAATCGGAAAATCTAATATTGGATGAATCATTTTATTATATAATAACATCGGCGTTTGATTGATGCTATTGTCCGTACCGCCGAGGCGCACTTCGCCGACTTTATATTTCCAATCACCGTTCAAATCCTGTTTTCCTTTTGCCGTTTCTAAAAATAATAATTCCGGTTTGCCATAAATACCGCCGCCGCCGCCCGTATCCTCCACGCGAACGGCAATCACATTTTTACCAACTTTTAAAATAGAAGCTGGAATATTATAAACCCGATTGGCATTATACTTTTGAACCGTTTCACCTACTTTTTGACCATTGACCCAAGTCATATCCGAATCATCAATTGGACCGAGATTTAAAGTTGCGTCCTTTTGAATATCTTGCGCCGACAACTCCATCGTTTTCCGAAACCACACAATACCGTCTAAATCAGGTAGTTCGCTGCTTTCCCACACGCCCGGTAACGTCATATTTTTCCAATCAACATCGTTCACATCCATTGCAGCCCAAAGCGCTTTTCCGTCTTTCAAACCTTCGTCTTTCTCCGGAAAATTGCCAATTTTTTGTTGCAATTTGGCACGAGCTGCTTGTGTGCGTTGCTCGCGTTGCTGCTTTTGCTGCGCGGCTACATTTTTAAGATCGGTATAACCCAATGACTCTGAACTCATCCAAGGTTCGAGGCGACTGCCACCCCAAGAGGTATTCAAAATGCCAATCGGCACGTCCATATTTTTGTGTAATTCTTTTGCAAAAAAATAGCCAACCGCACTAAAATCACCCACTGTTTTCGAGGAAGTCGTTTGCCAAGGTCCGCCGTCCAATTTGTCTTGCGGCGTATCTGCACAAGAATGTGGCACTTTGAAATGGCGAATTTTAGTATCCGAAGCGTCGGCGATTTCTTTCGCAGCGTTGTTGGAAGAAGCCACGTCCCATTCCATATTTGACTGACCAGAAGCGACCCACACATCACCAAATAAGATATTCGTCAAATTTATATTTTTACTTTTTCCTGCAATTTTCAAATCATAAGGTCCTCCAGCAGGCGTAGCAGGGAGTAGAACACGCCACTTGCCGGTTTTATCAGCTTTTCCGGTGTAACTCTTTCCATTAAATGTAATAATAATTTTTTCATTCGCAGCAGCCCAACCCCAGATAGGGACGGCGACTTCGCGTTGCAAAATCATGTCGTTGGTGAAAAGGGCGTGTGTCTGTAGTTGCGCTATGCTGGAAAGAGTTAGCAATAGGCAAACGAAAGTTAGCAAGCAGTTGGTTCGTTTCATCATTAGGCATTTTTGAATGTATGTGTGTTACAAAGATAAAATATTTTGGGAAGGGAGAAATTTCTTCACTTAGAAGTTGCAAACTTCTAAAAGTGTAGATTTTAAACATACGATTCGCGCTTTTTGACTTTTACTTAACATTTTGTAACAAACTATTCGTTGACATTCAATCGTTTATAAAAGAAAAGATAACAACTGTGAACATTAAAAATCTTGTTTTTCCCATTTTATTGATAGTTATTACACTCGGCTGCCAACGCGACGAAGAGCCGGTTATCTCTGAGCCCATTGTGTCTGCCACCAGAAGTTACCCTGGTGTAAATCGAGAGTTGTGGGTTTACTTCCAGCGTTTTGAACAAGAAGCGACGAATCGAGGCGTAAAAGTGGATTTGGTAGGTGCTAAAATCACCGCTGTTATTGAAGAAATCACGGAAGACCGTGTGCTGGGGCAATGTAATTTCAACTCGAATCGCCCGAATCATTTAATCATTGATAAAACATTTTGGACACCGGCTTCTGACCGCTTTCGGGAGTTCGTGATATTTCATGAGTTGGGGCATTGTTCGCTGTTCCGAGACCACCGCGAAGATCCGCTTGCTACGGGCGCGTGTACAAGCATCATGCGCAGTGGTAAAGAAATGTGCCGAGATAATTACAGCCTTACAACGCGCAACTTTTATTTAGATGAGTTATATGATAGTAAATTTTATGGAGATATTTTTAAATAAAGGTTTTGATATGTTTACTATGAAATAATCGTTTTAAGTGTAAAGCATAAACTTTATAATTTCTGACCCAATACAATCAAATTCTCGATTTTCATAATTTACCGATGACTAATCGTCCACCGGGTTTTAGCACTCGATGTATTTCCGTCAGCACTTTATTCGGGTCTTCCCAAAAGTATATCGTATTGACTGTGAATACACTATGAAAATAACTTGCTTCAAAAGGAAGCTGCTCCGCATTCCCTAATATAAAAATTGCTTGTTGAGCACTTACAAAATGTTCGTTCAATTTACTTGCTTCCACTATCATCAATTCTGAAAAATCACAACCGGTATAGGTCACGCCGTCCGCTGCTTGAAGTACGTTTTTACAAAAGAAACCATTGCCCATACCGATTTCGAGAATCGTATCATTCGGTTTTATATTTAATGCTGCAATAGCCTGATTATTAATTAATTCGTTGGAGGCATTCATGCTTTCGCCTACTTTTTTGCCCATTTCGCCGTGTGGCTGGCGTAGTTGAGCGGCTAAGAGTTGGAAATCCATTTAATAAATTAGTATTTATTTGTTATAAAAGAGCTTCGTATATCTTTTCAAAGATACAATAAAACCATTTCTATTATAGAATCAATCCCAAATTGTTACAATAAAAAATCGCCCGACGAATGTAACTCCATCAGACGATTGCTTTTTATAATCAAATGCAAGATTTACTAAATTTTTGAAATTTAGCAAATCATTACCGAATATTCAACACATCTGCTTTGCCATCCCCATTAAAATCGCCGAAAGCGAGTTGGGAGATGGTTTGTAAAGACGTGCGTATATTTTGCCAAGCTGTATTTCCACTGTATGCTACTTGCCAAACGCCAGCATTGGTGCGGAAAATATCGGTTTTACCATCGCCGTCAAAATCTTTAAAAGCCAAAGCCGTTATTGCTGGCGTAGCTTGTGTAAAGAGCAATTGCCAAGTGGAAGTGCCGCTCCAAGAGATTTCGAATTTGCCGGTAGCAACCGTTACGCGCAGCACGTCCGCTTTTTTATCGCCGTTAAAATCACCAAATGCCAACTCCGGTAGGGTAGGGTAGGTCGTATTATTGTTCAAATTTTGAAAAGTACTCGTGCCGCTCCACGAAATCTGCCACTTGCGCGTGGAAGGATTTACATAAAAAACGTCGGTTTTACCATCTGCATTGAAATCGGCGAAACGCAAGTCTTTTACAGTTATATTGTTGGTATTCAACGCTTTCCAAGCGTTTGCGCCAATCGTCCATACTTCCCATTTTCCATTATTTCTAAATATATCGGTTTTACCATCGGCATTGAAATCGCCAAACGCCAGTTCGCTCACAGGAATTGTAGAAGACTGAAAAACCTGCCACTCGCCCGTTGTACTCCAAGAAATTTCCCACTTACCCGTCGTCGCATTCGTGCGAAACGCATCTGTTTTTTTATCCCCATTAAAATCGCCAAAAGCTAATTCTGCCAGCATTGCGTTCCCAACTTTTACACTTTGCCAATTATTTATACCATTCGTTGACGTGTACCAGATGTTATTGCAATTCGGTATCGTACGTGTGCCTGTAAACGGATACAATTTACCCAAAAAACTTTTATCTTCATCCGAAAGCACCGTGTTATTGCTAACCTGAAAATTACCAATCGTATGGGCTTCCGGCACGGAGTAGTGCATGATAGAAGCGGGGTCATATTTACAAAATTGCGTTTGCGCAGTATTATATCGTTCAAATAAATTATGATTTACATCCTCGCGCGTCCAGTTATTGGGAGCTGCTGTATAATATTCATATACCTTTGCTGTATCCCAAGGAATACCTGCTACTGGGTGTTGGTGCTCGTGAATCATGCCCAGCGCGTGTCCAAATTCGTGGAGCGTGGTGCGACTAAATTCTTGATCAGACGTTTTGCTATCAAACCAACCGAAATTCATGGTCGCGGTATTCTGGTCCAAATAATTCGCGTCTTTTCCAAAATAAGACCACGAGCCACCTTTTTCAAAAGCGATACGAATCTCTGCCGTGCCACTGGCTACTTGTTGAAATTTAATGTTGGCGAATTCTTCCCACAGCTTGGCATTTTGCATTACTTTGCCTTGTAAGTATGCATCGCCGCCGAGGAAGCGAATGCGCACGGTTTGTCCGACATTCCACAATTTACTGGCTATGACTGCCGCTTTTTCGGGCGACTGCTTTCCAGTAATTATATATTTATCAATACAAACGTGTAATTCGCTGTCGTCCAATGTTATAAATCCTTCTGTTGCGATTGAATCTTCTGGTACAAATTCCTCTTTTTCACAGCTTATTGCAAATAAAGATAATATCATTCCAAGCGCTATCACGAGCGCCACTTGAAAGCGTGTTTGCTTCATGCTACTAATTTTGAATTGAAATATTTGATGAATAAGTAAATGCAAATTCTTTAACAAAATTTTAAGAATTGTAAAGTAGCGTGTGGAACGATATGCGTTTTATTTAGAAGTGATAATTTAAATATGATAAACGGACTTTCAAATTGAATTACTGTTGCCGCATTTATTAACGCAAGAAGTGTGGTGAAAATTCCAATGTTGGAACATTATTAGTGTCGGGCGCGCGACTTTATATTTTGATTAACACATAGTCACATAGGGTCATAAAAGAATGTATAACCATGTGACTATGTGTTAAAATGTTACTTATTGCGAGCCGCTCGCTTTAGCCACCTCTTCTCCTGTTGGCATTTCCTCTTCCTCCTTCCACAAATATTTATTGAACCACTGCCAGTTGTGCCACATGGCTGCGAGGCGCTCTTTTGGTTTATTGATACCATGCCCAAAGCCTTTGTACACCACGAGTTTGGCAGGAACGCCATTATCTTGCAAACCTTGTAATAACTCATACGCATTGGCAATCGGGACGCGGCGGTCGAGCTCTCCGTGTTGAATCAGCGTAGGGGTTTTCGCTTTTTTAATAGTCGTCATTGGAGACGTTTTTAAATAAATAGCAGCATCATCCCAAGGCGTTGCTTTCAAATATTGGCGCGTGAAAGGGTGAATATCTGTATTTACATAATAAGTCATCCAATTGGAAATGCCTGCGCCGACGGAAATCGCTTTGAAACGGTCCGTATTCGTAGTCAAAAAAGCAGAAATATAACCACCCTGACTCCAACCCATACAGCCCATGCGACTTTCATCCACCATGCCTTGTTTGACTAAATAATCTACGCCCGACATTACATCCCACATATCACCTACGCCAAGATTACTTACATTCAAAGAACGAAATTTTTCACCATAACCCGCCGAACCCCGATAATTAGGACGCAACACAAGTGCCTCTTTTTCAAGCCATTGCAGCACCGGATACACGCCACCCGTGATAGGCGCGGGCACGTCAATGCCCGTCGGACCGCCGTGAATCATGACTAGTAAAGGGTATTTTTTTGTAGGGTCAAAATTTTTCGGCTTATGCAAAACGCCCTCAATCTCTGCGCCATCCTGACTTTTCCAGCGAATGACTTCACTGTTTCCAGTCGCCCAATTTTCAATTTGCTGGGTCATACTTGTCAACTGAATTGGCTTTGGCGCAGCAAGCGTCGTTTTAAAAACTTCACTCAACGTGGTACTACTTGAAGCGGTGTACGCCATCACTTTACCATCTTTTGAAAAACTGTATCCATTTATCAATTCTGCCGGAAGATTCATCGCTTTTGCTTGTCCGGTCGCAGGGTCTACTCGAAATAGCGCGCGTTTGGTGCGTTGCCAGCCGGCAAAATAAATACCATCGGGTGTCCATTGAAAACCCCCCACCGTTTCATCAAAGTCAGTGGCGATTTGTGTCGGTGCACCACCATTTACATTGACCCAAAACACTTTATTATTTTTATAAAATTGTGACAAGGTATCATTCACACTACTGGTAAATAGAATTTTTTTAGAATCGGGTGACCAGGCTGCGAAGAAGTCTCCGGCAGGGTTTTGCACGACTGGATTTACTTTTTTATTTGCAATATCCAAAACCATTACATCGGCATAAATAGACGAATTAATCAAGGGATTGCGCTGCTGTGTGAATGCAATACTTTTCCCATCGGGCGACCAACCAAATCCATTCACCGTAAAACTGCCTTCCGTGAGGCGCGTTGGTTTCGGCAAATTAATACAATCATTCTTTTTCGTAGAGTCTTTACTTTCATTATAACGAGGCAACTCGTTTGTAAATAAATCGGGTTTGAAATCTACCACCCACAAGTGACTCAGGCGATATTCTTCATCATCGAATGCCCAGCCGCCGTAGCGCTCTTTTTTCGTTTTATCCGCTTTACTTTCTGCTTCTTGTTTAGTAAATGCAAATTGCTTCCCGTCGGGCGACCACTCATAGCCACCAATGCCATCCTCTTCATTCGTCACTTGTTGGGCTTCGCCGCCATTCGCGCGCAGGACGTAGATTTGATTTTTACTGCCTCGGTCGGCGAGAAATGCAATCCATTTTCCATCGGGAGACCATGCGGGCGAGGTGCTGCCGCCCTTGTTGGTGCGCGTGAGTTGGAAAGCGGCTTCGTCCTTGCGGGCGAGCCAGATTTCGGTGTCGTAGCTGTTTTCTTTCCAGTCGGTGCTACCTACCGTGAAGACCACGTGCTGCCCGTCGGGCGAGATGGTTGGGCTACCGGCATTGCGCAAAGCGATGACTTGTTCAAAGGAGACGCTGGCATTTTTTTGCGCCAAAGCGAAATTGGAAGTAATTAAAAATGAAAAAAGGAAGAATGAAAGAATGAGTAATTTAGGTGTGCTCATGTTAAGTTCGATTTTTGCTTTTCAAAATACAAATTTCTTTCTTAACAAAGAGGGTAGAGGAAAAATAATGTTGCAGGAAGTGTTAGACGTTGACATTTTTTTCATCTTTTTTGGCACTTTTTGCGACACTTATCACATTAATTGGAACGCGGATGACGCGGATTTTTGCGGATTTTTCGTTCAATTTTGACATGACTCGAAAAACCAATTTTAGTTCAAAACTTCTGTATAAAATTAAAAATTTTACAGGTTTCCAGTTACAAGCGTAAATCCGTGCGAATCCATTCAATCCGCGTTCCAATTAATGTGATAAGAGATGTAATAAGAGCACATAACGCAGGTTGCTGTTCAGCACATCAATCATTCTTCGATTCCGGAATTTTATTAATATTATAAACTGACAGCACGCCCGAAAAAATAGACTGCCACCAATAATGAAAAATCATGCGGCGAGGGTCGCGGGCCACGTCAATCGTGCCCATCCGCTTTTCCTTATCCTTGTCGTCATCAAGGTTTTTCTTTACAATAAAGGTGTTAAGCACGAATGTTTTGAGAAATGATTTATCTTTTTCACCATCATTTTTCCGCTCTTTGCGCTCTTCTTTTCGTTCTTCCCGGCGTTCCTTGCGTTCTTCTTTCCGCTCCTGCTTATCCGCCTTTTCATTATCTGCTATATTTTTATCATTATCTTTATCCTCTTTTTCTTTATCTTCTTCCGTTTTTTTAAAGGTAACTACTTTCAGGTCTGTATAATTCATTTCTAAATCACCAACGGAGCGAACGTTATTATATTTAAACTTAAACTTTACATATTTCATGTCACCCGATTCTATCTTGGCATTGGCAGTGGGTTCCAAAATTTGATTGACTTTGGGCATCGAAAAATCAGATAGCGTACCACTTGCATAATAATCGCCATCGGGCTGTGCTGGAAATATAAAATCGGCGACCAAATTGCCCGTACCCAGAAACTGCGCCGTGACCGCCATCGTCATAGGCTTGGCTTTCGCAGGCTGTTTCGTGCTTACAATATTACAAATCACGGCGTGGATTTTATTAAAGAAAATGCTGCCCATGTCCCCACCTGTTGGCGGAATTTCTTCGTGCTTTACATAGCCATTTTTTATTTCTAAAGTGTCCAAGCGCATGGCGATACCCATGTCTCTCAGCATTTGCACGGGCAATTCTTTATCCGGTTTATTTAGAAACGGATAGGTTTTATTAATATGTGATTCTAACCAAAAATCAGTCAATCCAATATACCGAGCTTTCAAATCAAAACGGGGCGAACTCGTCATCACTAAGCCGCGAGCCATCATTCTTGGAATAATGGTAATAACTCGACCCTGTTCTTTACCTAATTTTCGAGCAAAGGTAGCTTTAGTGAACATCGGCAGCATCAGAATGGAATCTGCAGCCAATTCTTGTGTTTCTGTGTTGTAGCTCGCCGCTTTTACATCCAGCGTGTACATCGCTTTTGGCAATTCTATTCGCATTCTTGATGCAGCAGTCTGCCCGATTTGCCATAGCAGCGGCTTATCTTGCTCATTTTTGACAGCAATATTTTTCAGACTTACTTTGCCCAACGTCGTGACGCGCACAGGTTTTTCTGTGTTGTCATTGATGCGCCACTTGCCTTCGTCCATATCAAGTTTTCGGATGAAAAAGTTGGTGATGCGCGGATTCGTATTGCTGCTATCTACTTTCTTTTCTTTTACTTTTTTTGCATCCACTTTAAATGTTTGAATATACGGCTCCGTCAAATGCACAGAACGGATATGTAACTCTTTCTTTCTCAACACTTTCAACAAATCAATCCCTCGAATACTAATGGCGGCTGCATCGGCTTCTACTTTTGTATCAGCGGCATAATCTTCCGTAAATCGAACTTTCATGCCTTTTATTTCAATGCGATTTTGCCAAGGTCCGACCTGCAAGGAATCTAATTGGATTTGAATGCCCTGCTGTTCGAGGTCTGCCAGTTCCTTTCGGATAATCTCTTCTATTTTAGAAAAAACAAAGTAGCGCCCGCCTACATACAAGGCGAGGATGAATAAAGGGAGCAGCACAAGCAACGTAAATGCGCGGGATTTTTTGGACATCATTTTTTAGTATAATGTTTAATATTTGCCATACAACGTGTGAGTAACGCTTTTGTCAGATTTTACTACTTTTGTAACGAATTATTAACCATTAATCGAAACCTTATGGGTTTGTACCATGCGAAAACTTGCCGTCACCGAACTGAATCGCCCGAGCGTCGAAACATTCCAACAACAACCCAAAACGCCCATCGTACTTGTACTTGACAACGTGCGCTCGGCACTCAACGTCGGCTCGGCATTTCGCACGGCAGATGCGTTTGCAATCGAACAAATTATTCTTTGCGGCATCACAGCGCAGCCGCCCAATCGAGAAATTACAAAAACAGCTCTTGGCGCGACCGAATCTATTCACTGGACGTATCAAAAAGACCCGATGGATGTAATGAAGGAATTAAAAATGAATAACTATAAAATAATTGCAGTTGAGCAAGCAGAGGGGAGTACGTTATTACAAGATTTTGAATTACAAGCAGATGCGAAATATGCGCTCGTTTTTGGTAATGAAGTGACTGGCGTAAGTGATAGTATCATGTCGGTTGCGGATGCTGCCATCGAAATTCCGCAGTTTGGTACGAAGCATTCTTTGAATATTTCGGTATGTGTGGGGATTGTAGTGTGGGAGTTGTTTCGGAAGATGAAGTTTTGATTTAGTAAATCTTCAAGATTTGCTAAATCTCAATCCATAGAAAAAATTTGTAACAAAAGAGGAAACTGATTATCTTGAACCTACGTTTTAAGGTAAGAAAATAAATTGTTGATTATGATGCAGTTAACAAAGCCATTGACAAATTTGCAAATAACGTTGCTTAAAATATACAGTTTTGATATCGAAGAAAAACAGCTATTAGAAATAAAAGACGTTTTAAGCAGATATTTCGCAGAAAAAGCAACCGAGGAAATGGACCGTTTGTGGGAAGAAAGAGGTTGGACAAATGATACGATGAACGAATGGTTGCGCGGAGAAGAGGAATTAAACGCCTAAGAAAATAGCATGAAAATTGTATTAGATACGAACTCTCTATTAGTATGTATACCCAAACATTCAGATTTCAGACCAATATTTGATGCCATTATTTACGGAAAAATAAAATTGCTTATCAGTAATGATATTTTGTCTGAATATGCAGAAAAATTGGCGGAAAAAACGTCACAAATTGTCTCTTTTAATATTAGCGAATTTCTTGCCCAATCCAATCATGTAGAGCAAATAGAAATTTATTACCGCTGGCATTTAATTGAAAGAGATGTGGATGACAACAAATTTGTGGATTGTGCCGTCAGTGGCAACGCTGATTATCTAATTACAGATGATAAGCATTTTCGCAAGTTGAAAGAAGTGGGTTTTCCAATAGTGGAAGTTTTAAGAACAGCTGCATTTTTAGAAATTATAAAGAATATTTAAAATATAATATATAAAAATCTAAGAGGGTTCATTCTGAACCTATCTTTTCTTTTCAATTCCACATTTTTCCTCCAAACCATTCCATTTTCCATTGAAACCATTACCTTAGCCGTCCTACCAAATCAACTAAGTTGATGTGCCAATTTGCTGATATGCTAATTTGCATACAGGCAGAACATTACGCGAAAATACGGGTAATTAATTAGGGCATCTGGCATCCAATAATCTGGCATCTGGTATCTAAAAAGGCATCTAATATGACCGTCAAACGATTCAAAAAAATAATGGTCGCCAATCGAGGCGAGATTGCAATTCGCGTGATGCGCGCAGCGTCGGAGCTGGAATTGCGCACCGTGGCGATGTACACCTACGAAGACCGCTACTCGCTGCACCGCTACAAAGCAGATGAGGCGTACCAAATCGGCGCGGACAACGACCCGCTCAAACCTTATCTCGACATCGAGGAAATCCTGCGCGTGGCAAAAATCAATGGTGTAGATGCGATCCATCCCGGCTATGGGTTTTTGAGTGAAAATGTAAATTTCGCGCGGCGTTGTCGGGAGGAAGGGATTACGTTTATTGGTCCAGAGCCAGAAGTCATGGAGCAATTGGGCGATAAAGTAGCGGCAAAAGAATTGGCGCGAACGCTGGAAGTGCCCATGATTGAAGACAGTCAAGAACCCTTGGTGAATGCAGAAATTGCCTTACGCGAGGCACAGCGGATTGGTTTTCCGGTCATTATCAAAGCAGCGGCAGGCGGTGGTGGACGCGGGATGCGCGTGGTGCGAGAAGAAGAAAAACTGATTTCAGAATACAACGAAGCCAGCGGCGAAGCTAAAACTGCATTTGGCAACGGCACAGTTTTTTTAGAAAAATTTATTGAGAATCCGAAACATATTGAAGTCCAAATATTGGGCGATAAGCACGGCAATCTGGTGCATCTCTACGAGCGCGACTGCTCAGTGCAGCGCCGTTTTCAAAAAGTGGTAGAGATTGCACCATCCATGACGCTCCCGCAATCCACAAAAGATAAATTATACGAATATGCGCTTCGCCTGACGAAATCGGTGAATTATAGCCACGCCGGTACGGTCGAATTTTTGGTGGAAAACGACCAGATTTATTTCATCGAAGTGAATCCGCGTATTCAAGTGGAACATACTGTGACAGAGGAGATTACGGGGGTAGATTTAGTGCGTTCGCAGATTTTAATTGCACAGGGCTATCGGCTCGACCATCCGACCATTTACATTCGCAGTCAAGAAGACGTGCAGGTGAGCGGCTTTGCCATTCAGTGTCGCATTACAACCGAAGACCCATACAGCGATTTCAAACCAGATTATGGCACGCTCATCGCTTATCGTAGCGCGAGTGGCATGGGCATTCGTTTGGATGCAGGCAGTGCGTTTGCGGGTGCAAAAATTTCACCGTACTTCGATAGTTTGCTGGTAAAAGTGACCGCTTGGGGACGTACGTTGAAAGGCGCTTCACAACGTTTGCATCGTGCTTTGCGCGAATTTAGGGTGCGAGGTGTGAAGACAAATATTGGATTTTTATTGAATTTGTTGAAAAATGAAACCTTCCAAAATGGCGAGGCGACCGTCAATTTTATAAAAGATAATCAACAACTCCTCACGCCTCCACAATGGCAAGACCGAGGCACGAAAGTGCTGCGCTATCTCGCCGAAGTGGTCGTGAATGGCAATGCTGACGTGCCTTTCACTGATAAACGAATGGTTTTTATCAAGCCGGTCGTGCCACCTTTTGACAAACAAGCACCGTTTCCGAAAGGAACCAGAGATAAGCTGAAAGAACTCGGTCGGGATAAATTTGTAGAGTGGTTGAAAAATGAACCGGCGATTCAATACACCGACACAACCTTCCGCGATGCGCACCAGTCCTTGCTCGCCACGCGCGTGCGCACGTATGACCTGCTGCAAGTAGCCGAAAGTTTTGCCAAAAATCACGCCAGCGATGTCTTTTCGATGGAAGTGTGGGGCGGGGCGACGTTCGACGTGTCTATGCGTTTCTTGCGGGAAGACCCGTGGCAGCGACTCGAACAATTGCGCGAAGCCATTCCGAATATCGTGTTTCAAATGTTATTTCGTGGCTCAAATGCGGTTGGTTACACGGCTTACCCTGATAATTTAATTATAAAATTTGTAGAACAAGCGGCGAAAACGGGTATTGATATTTTTAGAATTTTCGATTCTTTGAATTGGATTGAGGCAATGAAAACCAGCATCCGCGCGGTGCGCGAAGAAACGGATGCCATTGCGGAAGCTTGTATTTGCTACACCGGAGATATTTTAGACCCCAATCGTCCAAAATATAATTTGAATTATTACCTCGACTTAGCGCGGCGTTTGGAAGATGAAGGTGCACATATTTTGGCGATTAAAGACATGGCTGGTTTGCTCAAACCGTATGCCGCCGAAATTTTAGTTACAGAATTAAAGAAAGTTATTCATATTCCGATTCATTTACATACACATGATACGGCTTCGATTCAAGCAGCTACTTATTTGAAAGCGATTGAAGCAGGCGTGGATGCAGTAGACGTGGCGATTGCTTCGATGTCGGGCTTGACTTCACAGCCGAATTTTAATGCAGTGGCAGCCATGATGCAACGGCAAGAGCGGGAGCACCCTGTGAATTTAGAATCTTTAAATATGTTTTCCGCATATTGGGAAGCCGTGCGGCGATATTATTATCCATTTGAATCGGAATTGCGGGCGGGTTCGGCGGATGTGTATGAGCATGAAATCCCTGGCGGGCAATATTCTAACTTGCGTCCACAGGCGCGCTCGTTGGGTTTGGAAGACCAATTTGAATTGGTGAAGCACAATTTTAAAGTTGCCAATGAGTTGTTTGGAGATATTGTAAAAGTCACTCCTTCTTCAAAAGTGGTCGGCGACATGGCGCTTTTTATGACTTCCAATGGCTTGTCGAAAGAAGATATCTTACAACGCGGACAATCGCTGGCGTTCCCAGATAGTGTGAAACAATTAATGCGCGGCGACCTAGGTCAGATGGAAGGTGGTTTTCCTCCAGCCATTCAAAAAATTATTCTAAAAGACGAGCAGCCCTATACTGACCGACCTGAAGCGCATCTCACGCCCATTGATTTTGGCAAAGAAATGGCAGAATTTCGCACCAAATTTGGCGACAATTTAGGGATGAATGACTTTTTATCTTATAAATTATATTCCAAAGTCTACGAAGAATATCACGCACACATTAAAGACCACGGTGAAGTAGATAACCTGCCCACGCCTGTCTTTTTCTATGGTTTGAAACACAACGAAGAAATCATCGTCCACTTAGACAAAGGTAAAAGCATTTTGGTGAAATACCTCAATATTACCGAGCCGGATGAACAAGGAATGCGCGTCGCTTTCTTTGAGTTAAATGGGCAGATGCGCTCTATTTCCGTGCGCGACCGCAAGCAAAAAGCGACCGCCGCTGTGTACCAAAAAGCTGAAAAATCCAACGAAATCGGTGCGCCGTTGCAAGGGAATTTGGCTCGTATTTTGGTGAAAGCCGGAGATTCTGTCGCCAATAACGCGCCGCTTTTTGTGATTGAAGCTATGAAAATGGAAAGCACCGTTACTGCGCCACAAGCCGGGAAAGTGAAGAAGATTCATTTGCGAGAGAAGACGCTGGTGGAGCAAGATGATTTGGTGGTGGAGATGGAGTGATATTTGGCTAAAGCCCACTCATTATCATCATATATCCCCGCCATGAATGGCGGGGCAACTAAACTTACAAAATAGCGTGTACTTATTGAGGTTAATTGCCCCGTGCTTTAGCGCGGGGATTAAAATAGACGAGCTATTGGCTTTAGCCAAACTTTTAGAATTGGTAGGATATTTGGCTAAAGCCCAACTCATTATCATCATATATCCCCGCCATGAATGGCGGGGCAACTAAACTATCCAACCTATAAAATAGTGTGTACTTATCGAGATTAGTTGCCCCTTGCTTCAGCGCGGGGATTAAAATATACAAGCTTATTGGCTTTAGCCAAACTTTTAGAATTGGTAGGATATTTGGCTAAAGCCCAACTCATTATCATCATATATCCCCGCCATGAATGGCGGGGCAACTAAACTATCCAACCTTTAAAATAGTGTGTACTTATCGAGATTAGTTGCCCCTTGCTTCAGCGCGGGGATTAAAATATACAAGCTTATTGGCTTTAGCCAAATTTTTGAAAGTTGTATTTTATCATAAATTCCTGATATTCCTCTTCAAAAGTTTTCTTTTTATGATGTATTTCCTGATTTAAAATATAGTTTTTGACTTTATCTACTACTGATTCACTCACCGACACAGCAAAATATTCATTTTGCCACTCAAATTTTGTTGAAATCAACGGTTGTTTATTAATCCAATGAGAAGATTCTCCTTTTATCAATTGGACGATTTTAGAAATCGTTTGCTCTGTTCCTAAAGAAACTAAGCAATGAATGTGGTCATGATAGCCTCCAATGGCGTTTAAGTAAATATGCTTCGACTTTGCATTATCGGCAATGTGAGCAAAGACATCCGCTCGAATATTTTCTTCCAGTAATGGCACTCGATTTTTAGTCGCCCACACCAAGTGAATCCAAATTTTGACAAATGACATAAAGTGTTCGTTGATTTGTAATTAGACGAGGCATTTTGTCAAAGTAACTTTTTAAAACCGTTTTTCTTGATGCAAGATGAAATATTTGGCTAAAGCCGAGAGAATTTGCATTTTTTAATCCCCGCGCTAAAGCGCAGGGCAACTAACTTCAATTTATATTCCCTACACCTGAATAAAAATAGCTCACTGTGGCTTTTTACTAAGAGTGGATGAGCAGAGTTGCCCCGCCATTTATGGCGGGGTAGAGGGATATAACGATTACTGGCTTTAGCCAAACTGCCACTTGCAGCAATTATATAAATAAAAAAGCGATGTTACCAGTGTAAATGATAACATCGCTTTTATTTTGAAACTAAAAATCTTACTTACTCAAATCCACCACAATCCCATCTACCAGATGTTGCGTCCGAATGGTTTGCAGATACGTTTGCGCATCCGTGCGAGAGGTAAACGAACCAACCATTACACGGAATAATTTGCCGCCACTAACCGTCAAGCTTTCTTTTACAAAAGTATTAGTGACACCTGCACTTTGTAAAGTAGTGAGTTGGCGATTGGCATTATCAAATACGCCGTACGAGCCAAGTTGAATCCCATAACCACTGCTGACGGGCAAATTACTTGGAGCTACATTATAATTAGACGGAACAGAATTGGTGTTCGTTGTTGCGCCGCCTTTTGGTGTGGTATTCCATTTAAAACCAGCACTATTGCCGCCTTTGGGTATGAGTTGTTCAGTAGAGGTGTTGTAATTGGAAGGGCTTTTATCGAAACCTTCTCCTTTGTTAGCCAGCGTCGTGCGGTCGGTAAAAGCGATTTTCGAATTGGTTGCTCCCACCAATTCTATGGTGACTTCCGCTTTTCCTACTTTTATCAAATCCAAATCCATCGCGGCTGCTTGTGAAAGCAAAATAACTGCATCACCTGTAAACGTGCCTCGGTCGTTGACGCGCACCGTGACGGATTTGCCAGTATTGAGTCGAGTTACTTTCAGAAGCGTTCCTTTTGGATGGTAACGATGTGAGCAGGTAAACTCATTTCGGTTATAAATTTCTCCCATTGCGGTAGACTGACCGTGCAAATAATCTGCATAAAAAAGTGCGGTGCCTGTCTCTACCGCCGGCTGAGGGTCGGAATAGGTGTAAGATTGCGCTGAGGCAAATAGAAAACTAACTGCTAACAGTTTTATAGTCAATGGGATTTGAAGATTTATTTTTTTCATACGTATAAATTTGATGTGTTTCTTACTACAAGATACAAGTTTTTAATAATGGTGAAACGCTATTTCCAACAAAAAGTAACACCCATTATTTTTCAAAAAAAGAATTCACAAAAGCCCGCTTATTAAATACTTGCAATTGATTAATGCCTTCGCCTACGCCGATGTATTTGATAGGCACTTTAAATTGGTCAGAAATACCAATCGCAACGCCGCCTTTCGCTGTGCCGTCGAGTTTAGTGAGCGCCAACGCGGTGACTTCCGTCGCTTCCGTGAAATGTTTGGCTTGTTCAATCGCGTTTTGTCCAGTGGTCGCATCCAATACCAGAATGACTTCGTGCGGTGCGCCGTCCATCCGTTTGCTGATGGAGCGTTTAATTTTGGTCAACTCATTCATCAAGTTGATTTTCGTGTGCAACCGTCCGGCGGTATCAATAATCGCTACGTCATAGCCACCTGCTACAGCTTGCTGGGTCGTCTCATACGCTACAGCGCCGGGGTCCGCATTCATACCTTTGCTAAAAAAATCGCAACCGACTCGGTCTGCCCAAATTTTTAATTGGTCTACGGCTGCTGCGCGAAAGGTGTCGCCTGCGCCAAGTAATACTTTTTTACCTTGTTGTTGGTATTGATTCGCCAGTTTGCCAATCGTTGTCGTTTTACCTACACCATTCACACCAACGACCATGATAATTTGTGGTTTGGGCGATACAGGAAGTGAAAAGTCATCTACATCTTGCGTATTATTCTCTGCCAGCAATTGTACAATTTCATCGCGCAGGATTTCATTCAACTCGTTGGTATTCAAATATTTATCTCGTGCAATGCGGGCTTCTATGCGTTGAATAATTTTGACCGTGGTCGTCAATCCTACATCCGATGAAATCAGTACAGCTTCTAATTCGTCCAGCACTTCCTCATCCACCGTAGCTTTACCGGCGATGGCTTTGGTGAGCTTACCGAGGAAACTGGTTTTGGTTTTTTCTAAGCCTTTGTCGAGGTCTTCTTTCTTTTCGGAGCTAAAAAATTTGGTGAAAAAACTCATTCGAAGTACAATTTTAGAGTTACGAAGTACGATTGTTGGTATATAATAACATAAACAAAAGAGGCTTTTCTACGGTTGAGAAAAGCCTCTTCGAGTGCTACAGTCATGCAAGGATTATTTCATATCACTGAAAAATTCCTTTGCTTTATCTTTGTGCATGATTATTTCTTTGTAAGAATACTTGCCAGTTTTTGGGTCTTTGATAGGCTTAATCACTTTCACGTGGTCTTTACCTGAACCCACATTAGCAGCACGCTGTGCAACTTTCGCGTTTTTCGATATTTTTGCCATGATTTATTTATTTTATCAGGTTACAGATTCTATTTCGATGACAAAATAGTTATTTATCTATAAAAATACAAAGGTATGCCAAATAAGGTTGACAACTCGGTTATTTAATCTCGCGATGGATCGTTTTCTTCTTTAGAATCGAATTGTACTTTAGCAATTCAATACGATCCGGCGTATTTTTACGATTCTTTTGCGTGATGTAACGCGACGTACCTGGCATCCCAGAGTTTTTATGCTCGGTGCATTCCAGAATAATCTGAAGGCGATTGCCTTTGCTTTTCTTAGCCATTGTTCAAATAAAATTAAAGGTTTTCAATTTTTACACCAGTGTAAGTACCTTTTTGCTTTGCTTTTTTAATAAACTCCAGCAAACCGAGCTTATTAATCGTGCGCATCGCGTTGGTAGACACTTTCAGCGTAATCCACTCATTCGTTTCTGGTATAAAAAAGCGCTTCTTCTGCAAATTAGGTAAGAATCGGCGTCTCGTCTTGTGGTTCGAGTGCGATACTTTATTCCCTGTAATCGGGCGCTTGCCAGTTAATTCACAAACTTTTGACATAATACTGCTGGTTGATGAAAGTCTAAAATTAAATAACTTCAAACTCCCAAACTTTAAACTTCCAAACGTTTTCAGTGATTCTGTAAGGATTCGAACCTTAAACCTCCTGATCCGTAGTCAGGTGCTCTATCCAATTGAGCTACAGAACCATTCACAGTGTCACAATCTAACTTCTTTAAATTGCGGATGCAAAGATACGTTTTCTAACTTTTGTATCAAAGGCTTTTTTGGAAAAATAGTTTCAAAAAGAGCATAAATTTTCGTTCTGTACAAGATTTACTAAATTTTTGAAATTTAGTAAATTTATCTTCCATGTACCACAAACTTACGCTGTACTCGCTGTTTCCCTTTTTCTAGCACCAAAAAGTAGAAGCCCGTCGCCCAGTTTTGTACGTCAATGGCGGTTCGTTTGAACAGAAAGCGCGGCGGCATTACGTCTTCTTGATACATTAATTGTCCCAAAGTATTAAAAATTCGGAGGCTATACGATTCAAAATCAGGCGTTTCATATTCTATAATAAGCTCATCATAAACTGGATTTGGATATAAATTTAAAACTGCTAAATCACCAGTAATCGCCTCGCAACGAGTTTCTAATTGTTGTAAACTGCGAAAAACATTCAATACGCCGCCTGTAGCGGTCTTATCTTGTAAGGCAGCTAAGGGCTGCGCTCCTTTTAAAATCGCATCGCGGATGATCAGTGCTGTCGCTTTCGGCTGTGCCAACGCTTCTGCTGCCAACGCCTCGCAAGGCAAACTGTACAACAAGGCGATTGCTCCAGTCAAGTGCGGCGCGGCGGCTGAATTTTGACTAAAGCTACCATAATTATCAAATGGCTGGGTCGAATAAGAACCATCCCCCGGCACGCCCACATCAATCGCTACTTTTCCAAATCCGCTGGAAGAACTTACTTTATCTGCTGTTGTAATATTTAAACAAGTGATAATGAAATCACTGGGGCAAGAAGTTGGCATATCGCCTACTTCATCCACGTTATAATTTACATTCACGGTGCCTGCACCTGTCAGTACGCCTTGCTCACCCAACAAATCGTACATCATACCCCATACGGGCTGCTCTTTGCAGAAGCGTCGCTCCTGCCCAAAAGAGGCATTCGTAGCCACCACAAACGCACCTTGCGCACCCTTGGTTTCGTTGTATAATTTACGTTGTTCTATAATATATTCATAGGCAGCGATGATTTCACTTACACGCGAGGTACTCAATGGCATGATTTTTATATTCCAATTTATACCCGTCACGCCGAGGTTATTATCACCTTTTGCACCCAAAATTCCCATCACGGAAGTACCGTGTGCGGAGCGTGGATGTTGATTCCTGTTGTTAATAAAATCCCAACCGTTTATATCATCTACAAAACCATTGTTGTCATTGTCCAATCCATCGTTGGGTATTTCAAACCGATTCTGCCAGATATTTGCCTTCAAATCCTCGTGTTGAATATCAAAACCATTATCCAAAATGGCAGCTACAATCGTATCCCCACGCGCCGTCAATCCGCCGGTTGTAGCATTCCAAACTTCTGGTGCTTGGATGCGATTTAGTCCCCATTGTTTTTCATACTGCGGGTCATTGGGCTCCGTGCGAAATTCGACCGGATAATTAAATTGAGCGGCGAGTACGGCGGGATTTTGTTGCAATGCAGCTAATAATTGAGTAGATTTCTGTTTAATCGGCTGAAAATGAAGCAGATAAATAAGATGAATATTTCCCAGTTTTTCAGCAGCAATTATTGGGTCGAATGTGCTTTTAGCATGATTAAAATTGGCTAAAAAAGTTTTTATATCCATATCGGGACGCAACATTACAATCACTTCGCCCGGAATCGCGTCGTCTGTAACCCATTTTTTCTCTTGTGCGAAAGTGAAGTTAGATAAGAAAAGAAGGAGAATTAAAGTAAGAATTTGTATATATTTAGTACAGTGTAATATTAATTTTTTAATGCATTTTTTGTGTGCTAAAAAATGGAATGAGTACAGGGAAAATCCGCAAAAATCCGCTATATCCGCGTCATCCGCGTTCCAATTAATGCAGTAAGGGCTTCTAAAAGTGCAAAAAGCCTTATGCAAATAATTCTTTGTTATAGTCCTTCTAATCATCCTACTTTTTTCTTCAATTGAGCGGAAATCTCACCGTGCAAGGTGCGAAAATACATAGCGGAATGCAACAACCGACTTCCGTACCACGAAAATAACTCGCCATCCACAACTTGAACGACAGCCCGCTGACAAACTTGCTGAAAGGTGCGAATATGCCGCTCCTCAAATGGATATGGCTCGGAGGAAAGTAAAATAACTTCTGGCTGAGCTTTCGCTAATGCTTCCAGCGTGATTTCTGAGTAGCGACTTTGGTCTGCAAATACATTGTAAAAACCGGCGCGTTGTAGCATTTCATTGATAAACGTGTCTTTGGCAGCCACCATATAAGGTTCTTTCCAAATCAAATAAGCCGCCCGAATCAGTCGAGTTGGACGCAACAATTTCTTAAAATCAGATTGAATACTTTCTACCAGCACTTGGGCTTCCTCTTCCCGATTCACCATATTTCCCACAGCTTGTATCATTTGCATCGCATCCGGCAAGGTGTCAATTTTACTCATCCACACTGGAAAATGCGCGGCTAAAGCTTCAATTTGCTGCTGTTCGTTTTCTTCTTGATTACCAATGATTAAGTCAGGATGTAAAAATTGAATACGCTCCAAGTTTAACTTTTTCGTGCCGCCTACGCGCGTTTTGCTATGAAACCATTCTTCTGGATGAATACAAAATTTTGTAATACCTACCACTTCTTCCTGCAAGCCTAAAGTATATAAAAGTTCGGTTTGCGAAGGCACGAGCGACACAATGCGCTGCGGTGGTTGCGCGACGGTAATAGTGCGATGGAGTTGGTCTGTAAAAATAGATGGCATAACCTTTATTAGACAATTGAAAAACGGTTGCTGTTTTGTTTATAAAAAGAAAAAGTTGCAAATAGCTAAAAGAGACAAGTTGGTCTAAAAAATTTTAAGAATTGCTTGATTTTATAAAAATTGAAGAGAGGAGCTAACTCATTGTTGAAACGTTTTAGTTGAATTAGACTTTCTATTTTGAAACTTATATAAACCATTAAAAACAATCGAATTATGAAAAATTTACTTGTGTTTGCAATCCTACTCTTCTACAATTCCTCACTGCTGTTGGCGCAGACCGAAATGACTGAACGCCGAACGCCGGTTTTCTCTTTCAATGGCAATTTTCAGGTTGGCGTTCCACTTGCAGCATTCCGTGACAATTTGAACCAAACGGGTTTTGGGGGTAGCGCGTTGTTCTTGGCAAATATCGCGCAAAGCCCAATTTCTGCCGGTTTAGAAGCATCCATTTTGGGCTTTGAACGCGAAACTGTAAATTACGATGTAAATGTAGGCGGATTCAATAAAGATTATGAACTGACCACGTCGAGCAACATTTTTCTTGGGCATGCGATTGTGCGCATTCAAGCACCGGGTCGTCGCCTCATTAATCCTTATTTGGATGGAACGGTTGGATTCAAAAACCTGTTTACCAGCACCTCTCTCACGGATGAAGACCTCGGCGAATCCGTGGACAGCGATACCGATGAAAGCGATTGGGCATTCAGTTATGGCGCGGCAGCAGGCGTACAAATCAATGTGTCGCGTACCGATTTTATTAGCATTGACTTGCGCTGCGCTTACCTTCCCGGCAGCAGTGCTACTTATCTGGTGCGCCGCTCGGATGCCAATACCAATAGTGGCGACCCGATTGAAGCCTTCGAAAGAAAAAGTTCGCCTACTACTTTGTTGCTTCCACAAATTGGTATAACTTTCAAATTCTGGGATAGAAATGGTGGACAAGAATTACCTTCTGATATAGATAATTAATTATGAAAAAAACCTTCTCTGCAGTTGATTTGCAGCGCGATATCTACCTCGGTGGTATGATGGGTCGAAAGCCAACCGTGCCATTAGACCCGCTCCGACTTGAACAAGCCGCGCGAGAAAAAATATCGAAAGAAGGTTTTGCCTACATCGCCGGAGGCGCGGGGCTGGAGTGGACAATGGATGCTAACCGCCGTGCCTTCGATCGCTGGCACATCGTGCCGCGTATGTTGCAGGATGTGTCCGTGCGTGACACGAGCGTGGAATTGTTTGGGCATCGCTTGCCAAGTCCGTTTCTCACGTGTCCGATTGGCGTTTTAGAAATGGCACACGAAGATGCTGACCTCGCTGTAGCCCGCGCCACTGCTGCATTGGGTATTCCAATGATTTTTTCCAATCAGGCTTCTGTTCCAATGGAAGATTGTGCGGCGGTGATGGGCGACAGTCCTCGATTTTTTCAATTGTATTGGAGCAAGTCCAATGATTTAGTGGCAAGTTTGGTGCAACGAGCCGAAAAGTGCGGTTGCAGTGCCATTGTACTCACGCTGGACACGACCATGCTCGGCTGGCGGGTACGTGACTTGGAAGATGCGTATCTGCCTTTTTTGCGGGGTTTGGGTATTGCACAATATTTGAGTGACCCAGTGTTTATGCGGTTATTGGACGAACCACAGGAAGAAATAACGCCTGCTGTAAAACCCGTTTTAAATTGGCAAACCATTCAAAATATCCGTTCGGTTGTGAAAAAATATCCTGGCAAGGGCAGTTTTATTAGCAAGTTACGCTCGGGCAAACCTTTAGCAGCCGTGCGACAATTCATCAATATTTATTCCCGTCCTTCGCTCACTTGGGAAGACCTTTCGTTTTTGCGCGAGCACACTAAATTACCCATTGTATTAAAAGGCATTCTACGCCCCGAAGATGCCCGAAAAGCAATAGACACAGGCATGGACGGCATCATTGTATCTAATCACGGTGGCAGACAAGTGGACGGTGCAATCGGTACGCTGGATGCGCTTCCGAGTATTGTAGAAGTTGTAAAAAATCAGATTCCAGTTTTGTTCGACAGTGGGATTCGCAGCGGCGCAGATGTTTTTAAAGCGATTGCATTAGGTGCAAAAGCAGTGTGCATCGGTCGCCCGTACGCTTACGGACTGGCAATTGGCGGTGAAGTAGGGGTGCGAACGGTATTGCAGCATCTCATAGCAGAATTCGAGTTGACAATGGGTTTATCGGGTTGTAAAAACGTGTCAGAAATTACAAAAGAGTTGCTTTTGAAATCGGAATAGCGGAAAATTTTGGATGACCAATAGGCAATTAGAATTCGTATCTTTACAATTGTAAAAAAAGGGAGCGAAATTTCGCTAACCATTATTTGCCACTTTAATATAATTACCTTGGCTAAATAATTGCCATCGCCAAATTCATTATTGATTTGATTATCGGTGTCTTACTTTGCGGTCAATGGTCAATTATAAATGGTCAATCACTTAAGTCCTAATCATGCAACTGTCAACGTCTATCATCATCGGTACTGGGAGCTATGTGCCCAATCGAATCATCAAAAACGAAGATTTTCTACACCACAGCTTTTATAACGCCGACGGCTCTTCCATCGCAAGCCCGCAGCAAGAAGTCATCGAAAAATTCAAATCCATCACCGGTATTGCAGAGCGTCGCTACGTAGAAGATAATTTGGTTACGTCTGATATTGGTGCTATCGCTGCTCAACGCGCCATCGAAGATGCAGGCATTGACTCAGAAACGCTCGATTATATTATTGTAGCTAATAATTTTGGCAATGTGTCAGCTGGTACGACTCAAACCGATTTGCTCCCAAGTCTGGCTTCTCGTATCAAACAAACCTTAGGTATTTCCAACCCAAATTGTGTGGCGTATGATATTATTTTTGGCTGTCCGGGTTGGGTAGAGGGCATGATTCAGGCGTATGCGTATATGCGCGCAGGTATGGCAAAACGATGTTTGGTTATAGGCGCGGAAACCCTTTCGCGTGTGGTAGACCCATACGACCGCGATGGCATGATTTACGCGGATGGCGCGGGTGCTGCGGTGGTAGAATTGGCAGAAAATGAAGGCGAGCGCGGCATACTATCGGTAGCCAGTCAATCCTTCACAAAAGACGAAGCCGGGTATCTTTTTTTCGGAAAATCCAACCATCAAAATGGACAAGCCCCAGACACGCGCTATATGAAAATGCACGGTCGAAAAATCTACGAATTTGCGCTCTCTCGTGTGCCAGAAGCGATTAAAACCTGCTTAGAAAAAGCGAACGTCCATTTACACGATGTCAAAAAAATCTTCATTCATCAGGCAAATGAGAAAATGGACCACGCCATTGTAAAACGTTTGTTTAAATTATATGGAGAAAATCATTTCAATGAAGATGTGATGCCACTTAGCATTCACATGCTCGGTAATAGCTCGGTCGCCACGATTCCCACACTGTTTGACCTCATTCGCAAAAAGCAATTGAACGACCACGAATTACAAGCAGGAGACCTCATCGTTTTCGCCTCCGTCGGTGCCGGTATGAATATTAATGCGATTGTTTACAGGTATTGAATGTTTAGAAGTTTGGGGTTTGGAAGTTTGGAGTTCAACGCTCAAGAAGGGTGGTTAGAAGATTAAGAGAGTTGAGAAGGTTTAGTTTTGTGCTATCTTCTCAACGCCCAACCATTCAAAATAAATAAGATGCCGTATGTTTAGATGCCAGATTTTCCTCATTTTGTAATATTAAAAATATCTTAATATCCAAACATCCCAACTTTCTAAAGTTGAACAGGCTTTCCAATCCTCCTATCTTCCAATCCTCCATCTTTTTCTGCCTTTTTGTCACTTCTGCTGTCAGCTACCACAAATTTTGACCGTATTCTATTAAAATAATGACAGTTTGACTACCCATTTTCTGTCATTCGACTGCTTGGCACAAACGTTGCTAATACAGAATGTAAGTAAAAATCATCAAGACCAACAAAACAACGATATAATATGGGCAAAATAATTGGCATAGACTTGGGTACAACCAACTCTTGCGTGGCGGTGATGGAAGGCAACGAGCCAGTGGTAATTGCAAATGACGAGGGTAGACGCACTACACCTTCTATAGTCGGTTTTATGGACAACGGCGAGCGTAAAATAGGCGACCCCGCTAAACGCCAATCCATCACGAATCCGACGCGGACGGTTTATTCTATCAAACGTTTTATGGGAAATCGCTATGCGGAAGTAACCCAAGAAGCAACGCGCGTACCGTATAAAGTGGTGCGTGGCGATAACGATACGGTGCGAGTAGATATTGAAGGACGTTTCTACACGGCGCAAGAGATCTCCGCCATGATTCTTCAAAAAATGAAGAAAACAGCAGAGGATTTTCTTGGTCAAGAAGTAACGGAAGCAGTCGTGACCGTTCCAGCATATTTCAATGACTCCCAGCGTCAGGCAACGAAGGAAGCCGGTGAAATCGCAGGTTTGAATATCCGTCGGATCATCAACGAGCCAACGGCTGCGGCACTGGCTTATGGCATGGACAAGCGGCACAAAGATATGACCATCGCTGTGTATGACTTAGGTGGTGGTACATTCGATGTTTCTATTTTGGAATTGGGTGAGGGTGTGTTTGAAGTGAAATCTACGAATGGCGATACACACCTCGGTGGCGACGACTTCGACCAAGTGATTATTGACTGGTTGGCAGATTCGTTCAAAGAGCAGGAGCGGATTGACCTTCGGAAAGACCCGATGGCATTACAGCGCCTGAAAGACGCAGCAGAAAAAGCGAAGATTGAATTATCCGCTTCCAGCGAAACAGAAATCAACCTGCCGTATATCACCGCAGTAGATGGTGTTCCGAAGCACGTTGTGATGAAATTGTCTCGCGCTAAATTCGAGCAATTGATTGACAAATTGGTGGCAAGAACGCTCGAGCCGTGCCGCTTGGCATTGAAAGACGCCGGTTTGAATAAAGATAAAATTGATGAGATTATTCTCGTCGGTGGTTCTACTCGGATTCCAAAAATCCAGCAAGCCGTTGAAGAGTTCTTTGGTAAAAAGCCAAATAAAGGCGTGAATCCTGATGAAGTAGTTGCCATAGGTGCTGCGATTCAAGGTGGCGTATTGAGTGGCGATGTGCAAGATGTGTTGTTGCTGGACGTGACACCGTTGTCTTTAGGTATCGAAACGATGGGCGGTGTGTACGACGTGGTGATTGAATCCAATACAACTATTCCGACCAAAAAATCGAAAGTATATTCTACTGCCTCTGATAATCAGCCTTCTGTGGAAATTCACGTTTTGCAAGGCGAGCGTCCGATGGCGAAAGACAACCGCTCGGTAGGTCGCTTTATTTTGGATGGTATTCCACCGGCACCACGCGGGTTGCCACAAGTGGAAGTCGTGTTTGACTTGGACGCCAACGGTATTTTGAATGTTTCTGCGAAAGACAAAGGCACCAATAAGGAGCAAAAGATTCGCATCGAAGCTTCTACGGGCTTGTCCAAAGAAGAAATTGAAAAAATGAAAGCAGAAGCTGCCGCCAATGCCGATACCGACCGCGTTGCTAAAGAGCGCGCCGAAAAACTCAACACCGCAGACACGCTGGTATTCCAGACGGAAAAGCAGTTGAAAGAATACGGCGATAAAATACCGGCAGATAAGCGCAGCGTGATTGAATCCGCTTTGGCTGATTTGAAAACGGCGCACCAGTCGCAAGATTTTGATCAGATAGACCGTGCCACCGAAGCACTCAACACGGCATGGCAAGCCGCCAGTCAGGAAATGTACCAAGCGACGCAAAACGCCGACGGCAATCCAGGCAACGGTGCTAATGGTAATGGTCAATCCGGTTCTGACAAAGTAGCAGATGATGTGACGGATGTAGAATACGAAGAAGTGAAATCGTAATAACCAAACTTGTTTGGTCACTTATAGATAAAAGCCTTCTCGCTTGCGCGGGAGGGCTTTTTGTTTTTAAGGGGGTTTTACAAACTGCTTGATTTCTTGAAGCACTTTTGCTGCGCTTTCCCCGCTCGCGCCGGACTGTCCTCTTTCACCCAACTTAAAAAACGAAGTACGCTCGCGCCGGATTGTATCCGGTGCTTACAATTGGCTGGTCTGCGACCACTTATAGCCGCACTTTACTCCGGTACTATTACCTCCAAAATACCCGTACCATACAAATAGTTGCTTGCACTGCTGTAAATCCACATCTCCGGCTCGGTCACAAAATTGGCTCGTACCGGATTCAAATGAATGTAATTGATTTTCTGCAAAATGACTTTCTCGCTCCACACTTCAATCGGATGATTGTCATGCTGCCACACTTGATGTGCCTGCTTCACTTGCTTACCAAAGTAGCTAAATAGATACAACAACCATTCCCGCCTGCTTTCCGGCTCTTTTTTGATAGCTTCCAGCAGCTTCTTCGCCGTATGCTTTTTCAAGCTGCGGATGGTCTCCACCAAATCATGTCCTTCCGCAACGGCTGCTATCAGATGTACATGGTTGGTCATCACCACATACGCATACAACAACAAGCCTTTGTGCTGCTGACAATAACGCAGGCTATCCAACAGAATATCCCGATACACCTGCCGCGAAAAGATATCAATCCAACCAACGATGGTCAGGGTGAGAAAATAAGAGCCTTCTGGATTTTGGACTTTGTATTTGGTACTCATGTGCGCCGTTTATTACTTACGACGCGCAGGAGGCAGTTGCGTCACAGGCATTTGCAGTCATCATAAAAAAAAGACGCGGGTCTCGCTAAAGCCCGCGCCGAAATGTATTCTAGAATATGAACAACACACCGATGCCGCGCTGCAGCACAGCACCAGTTTATCTTATAGTGCGACACAGTCGCTACAAATAACGAGTGCGGTCAACTTACTACCGTTTTCAATTCAACAGTAGCAAAGTAAATCACTGGACACAGTCCAGCGCAAGCCGCGTGACGTAGACCCGCGCCAGCTTGGTAAATAATAGTCGACATCTTCAATATTTTTACCACCTTTTACAAATGATGCTTCTAATTCCTTACTGTTCTGTGAGAAAGAAAATGATACACTGAGAAGTACAAACAAAAACAATAGAACATATCTTATTTTAATCATTTTTTAGCTTTTTGAAGTTTCTAAAATTCATAGTAGTAATGACACCTTGACCGTTATAAAAATTAACTTTTGTGCCAGCTGATGTCCCTACTTGTATTGCAGTTGCCTTATACCCTTTATTTTCTAAAAATCTCGCTGCACCTATATCACCTCCTGTATCAGTTGCATTTCCTGAAGGTGTCATTGAGCCTCTATAAGTTCTTATATTACCGTCTAATTGTTCAACTTCCTGAGTTTTTGAAGTATGTACATGCCAATAGTCTGCTAGGTCACTGGATGAAGGACGAGACACACCACTGAAAAGATTTATAGAACCATTACTTGTTTCACTTTTTTTCGCTCCTGGATTCCAAAATACAATGGTGACATTACCATTGGCATCAAATTCAGTGTGACCCGCTGGCACCGGACTGTCCTCCTTCACCCCAACTCCAAAAACGAAGACGCTAGCGCCGGATTGCATCCGGTGCTGAGAATTTGCCGGTCTGTGACCGCTTGTAGCAGCACTGCAATAAGGCACAGCCGCTATCAATAGCTAATGTAAGAACGTGATTGCGGTTTCAGTTCAAAAGTAGTGTAATAGAATCACCGGATGCAATCCGTCGCTAGCTTACCACGACAGACCAGCGCCAGCTTTGGGCTAGCTTACCACGACAGACCAGCACCAGCGGGGGCAAAGTAAATCACTGGACGCAGTCCAGCGCAAGCGTACGCGATGTAGACCCGCGCCAGCGGGGCTTTGGCATAAATGCTTCCACTCACTGTCACGTACGCGCAGACCAGCGCCATCAAGGTATTACAATCGTATCCGAAGACATTCGGCTTTAGGATACTTGAGTCCCCACGATTTTGAACAGCAATTTTATGATCTGCAAAAATAAATTTTTAATAACTTTATGAACTCAATGTCCGCCTAATGTGAACCACCTCACTTCTTTGTAATTAAAAAAAGAGTCCACGTTAAAGAAAATAAAATCCAAATTGTACCTAACATATATAAAATATCTTCTCCCATTGTAGAGACTCGAATTGTTGACGATTTTGTCAAGAAATCAAACATGAAATTGACAATAACAAACCAAATTGAGTAAATTGTTAAAAGTATTCCGAAACCAGCAACTAATCTTTTTAAGATACTTCGTTCTTTTTTCATAATTTTAATTGCGAATTATTATTTTAGTATTATTTTGCCTTTGCAGTGCTTGTCCTATCAGAGTTGCTAAGTCACTCCAAATGCGATCATTATCAATTGGAGTTCTGTGTCTTGCGTCCCATTTTGTATCGCTTTCTTCGCGTATTTTGACTGTAGCATTTTTTATATCTCCAGGAGTTCTCACAAATGGCACTTCATTTATAACCCAATCGTTACTTGTTTGGTAATCCACGACAAACGTTCCAATCGTTGTATTATAAACAGTGCCATAATAAGGAGGATCTGTACTTGCTTCAATATCAGCCGCTTGAAAAGCATTAAAGTGTACAGTTTGACTAACATTCCATCCCATTTGCTTTAGATATCTTATTACTCCTTCCCCAAATGCAGCCCCCATACTGTGGGTAACAAATTTGAAATCGTCTTTGTCTTGATCTAACCCTTGTACTAATTGGTCATAATTTTCTTTTGCCCACTTCTTACCAGCTTTTTGACGTGATTTTACTGTCGACAATTTGCCGTATTCAATGTTAGTAAAGTAAGCATCATTATCTCCGAAATAATTCTTTGCCCCTTGTACAAATCCGCTGTATTCACCACCGAAATACGCCGAACCTCCTTCTGGAGACCCAAAACCTAAATAACCGTTAACAAATATTATCCTCTTTCCTTCCGGATCTACTGCTGTAAGAGGCATATTGCCAACATAACAGTATGGAGTCATAATACTATACCTTTCCGCCAATGGATCCACCTGCCCCCACCTTCCAATATCCGGCATATACCACCTCGCTCCATAATCATACCAGTTCAACCCAAAGTCTTCATTTAGCTCTTTGCCATTGTACTTATATCCGCCCTCAACGCCTACTTGCGCTGCAAAATAGCTTGCCTCCATCTCCATTCCAAAAGGATGATAATGGCTTTCTTGCAAGATGTCGGCTACGCCATCGCTATTCGTATCCGAGAAGTACACCCGTCCATTGCCCAGGTGGGAGCCACGCACGACAGACCAGTGCCAGCAATAGTTATTATTTTACATAAGTTATTTCGCTAACAAAAAATAATTTAAATTTTTCCTCTTCAAATAAATATAATTCTTCTCGTTTTAGCATTTTTTTATCAAAATAGAGTATTTTTTTTTGACTGATCCTGCCTCTTATATAACCATATTCTACTATCGATCCATTATGGTCTTTTACTTTAATATCTGAAAAGTCTTCCTCTGCGGCGTAAGTTTCACCAATTTTAATGGGACTGAAATCTTGCTCATGTTTAAAGCTAATATTTGTATAACTAAGGATAGGTTCATTGTAATCGGCTATTATTTCTAATAGACGAAATGCAATTGTGTCTTTTTCTTTCTCTAAAGGAAGAGAAAGATTATATTCCGTAGTTACAATTAGCTCACTACTATCTGCTGGAATAGTTAACTCTGTATTCTTATTTTTTGAATCATCTTCCCAAAAAAGTTTATGCCATACTTCCTTAGAAGAGAGGTCTTCGCTAAATTTGTTGTTTACCCAAAGCCAAAATTCCTGATATGTATCCTTCTCTTTATATTTAAAGTCATGCACTTCACTTTGTTGAGAAGTACAGCTACATAGCAAAAATAATTTTAATGTAGTTAAAGCTAGGTATCTCATGAAATTAGTATTAATCGGTTTTTATTCTTTTTTTAGATAATTTTCCTTCTCCTCTACCTGTATGTACGGTGTAGAAGAGAGATTTCCCTATATACATATTGGCGGTAATTTCTGCATTACTTCCATAACTCCATTTATCTACATCAACTCCTCCATTAACTTGCTTTTTGTAGCCTTGTAACACTGATTGAGATCCCTCACTCCAAGTATATTTCCTATGTGCATTGGAAGTTTTTGAATAAAGTAAATCTATACCATCCCAGCCATTAGAACTATTTGAGTAATCTTTGAAATGCCCATTAGCTCTAGCTTCTGGATTTTTCGATCCCATCAAAGCATTTATGGCAGCATCTACCTCGTTTCTTGAATTAGCGCCAGTTCCTCCAGCATCTATATAGTTATCATAT
>Ga0163148_10000129_pt1 | contig 91107 bp, 71 predicted proteins | sample OliLakLV19MP7P2_FD_148606 | JGI IMG/M metagenome (GOLD analysis project Ga0163148, IMG submission 148606) | Freshwater microbial mat bacterial communities from Lake Vanda, McMurdo Dry Valleys, Antarctica- Oligotrophic Lake LV.19.MP7.P2 | ecosystem: Environmental > Aquatic > Freshwater > Lake >...
GATCCGCCGTTGTCACTGATGGTCGAGTTGAGAGAGCTGTCGTAATAGAACTCGGCGTTATTCTTTGCATCGATGGATTTGAACACCGCTCTGCCTCGAACCACCAGGTTATTCTTCGCCGCCAGCGCCGTCAGAGGCGCCTCAACATCGGCGGTCACATCAACGCCGTTGGCGCTTGTGGTGCCGAACTCCGAGCCGGAACCCTTCTGGTAGATCTTCAGGTTGCCCGGGATGCTGTTGTACGCCGTGATCGTGCCCTGGTTTGAGAACGTGACATTGCCATCGATGTAGACCGTCGCAGCGCCTGAGAATGTGAGCTTGCCATTTTTGGCGATCGTGATCGACGTAAATGAATATGTGCCGGCCGGGAGCGTCACGGTACCGCTGATCGAAAGCGTCTTGCTCACGCCGCCGGGGTTCACAGCTGGGGCGGCGCTGTGGTCGATTGTGGGCGTGGGGATGTTGGCTGCAAGAACCGTTGCCGCGCCGGAAATGCTCAGGTTGTGACTGCCCGAGGGCCCCAGGATCACCGAATTGATTGCTTCGTTGTTCTTGGCAGTGATCGCGCCGTTCGAACCGAACGCGCCACCGCTGGCGTACTTGACGCTGCTCGGGTTGGTATACGACGAAGAATCATAGGTTGCCGCAAGCAGGTTGTTCTTCACGGTAATGCTGTCAAGTCCGATGATTCCGCCCGCGATGCCCGTATCAATCTGCGCGACCGACATCGCAGTCACGTCGCAGGACGACAAACCGATCAATGATGCGAAAATGAGCGGGATGCCTGTGCCGCGCGCAGACGTGCGGCGGGCGGTCACCTGAACGGCGTTCATGGGCGAGCGGGCAGACGAGAACTTGGGCGACTTGGTGGAGTCAAAGTTTCCGGTGACGATGTCGGCATCAGTCACCGTGACCGAACTGCCCAAACTCGTATTGGCAGCCGCGGCCGTCTTGGCGTTGGCTACAGCCGTCCCGCCCGAGATGCCCTTTGCCGCGTAGCGTGCGGCGGCGTCGGCCGCGGTTTGCAGTTCGCTCCTGGCCAACTGCACCTGCCCGTAATCTACCGCCAGGCTGATGATGCCGAACAGAACGGGCAGCGTGATGATCGTCGCGAGAAGCACATTCCCGCGCCGATGTCCGGCGACCGGCAGCTTGTTGTCGTGAAGGGTAGGTCGCATTGAGATACTTTCTGGTCGTCGACGTTCACCATCCCCACGTGCCGCAGGTCGCTATTTGACGGTGACGACTTTGCCGCTCAGGTGCGTCGTCACTTCAAAGCCCCCGACGTTGTTATTCCATTCCCAGCCGTCCATCGTGCCGATGAACATTCGCGTCGCGCCCGGCGGGACGACGATCCGCTGCACCTCGCCGTTACTGCGCCGGCCGTTGCCGACATAAAACACCTGCTGCAGCTTAGGCTCGACCGACATGAAATCGCGGCTGGCGGCTGAGCTGTAGTCGAGCACCGATGGCGCCGTGCCGTTTTGGTCGGGCCTCGTATCGCTTAAGAAAACTGCGATGACACTGTTGATCGGTGCCTTGATGTTCGACATGCCGTTTTCGCTGCCCCCAAAGTTGCCGATCACCCGCCCGACGTTGCCGTCGCCGTCATAAAGCGTGGTGGAAGCCGAGTTGTTCGCTCCGCCGTTCACCCCGTCGAACGTGAGCGTCGCGCCCGGAATCACCGGAATCTTGCCGGCCTTGATTGGTGAACCTTTTTTGCCCGAGTAATCGCCCCAGGTCGACCAGTTACCACCCGACGTTCCGGAACCACCGCTGCTGCCGCTGCCACTGCTGCCTATGTTACGGGAGGCGCCTGACCCGTCGTCTATGAACTCGATGCCGGCATAGTCAGGGTTACCGGCGGGGTTGTCTTTATTGGCGATCGAGTATTTTGGCATGCCACTCAGCCACGGATTGCTGGTTGCGGGAATATAGTATTTGAAAGTGCCGTATCCCGCGCCGCTTTCGGCCGCGGCGCCGAATAAACTGAAGTCCATCACGGCGACGCTGCTGGCAACGATGCTGGCATTCTTTCGCCCAATGAGCGGCGCGAACGTGAGCGGGATGGCGTTGTTCCGTTCGTTGGTTCGATGAAGCGTGACCCGCACGGCATTGGCGGCGGCGGTCGAGGCCGTCTTGGTAAACGTCGCGTTGCCCGAATCCCACACGCCGATTTCAACGTCTTTACTCGTGTCGATCGACGCACTCACGCCGTCCACTTTGTTCTGGGCTACGACGGCGGCAGCATTCATCTTGGCGGCCGATCCATTGCCGTTATCGTTTTTCAACGCCACGATGGCATATCGGGCGGCGGCGTCGGCGGTGGTCTGCAATTCGGCCCGCGCCACCTGTACCCGGCCCCAATCCACACCGAGCGAAATGATGGCGAACAATGCGATCAGGCTGATGATCGTGTAGAGCATCGTCGCGCCGGTTCGTGAGAACCTCGACCGCGACTGCCACGAGAATGTCAATGCGTTGTGACTGTTCATGCGGGTCTCTCAAAAAGGTGCGTGTGAACGGATCGGGCAAACGCCGGGTGACACCCTGCATCGGTCGTCCATACCGACTCTTCTGATTCATCGGATCGGCGTGCAAGTGAAATAACCAAGACCACCTCCGCCTTTCTGTGGCAGCGCGTCGGCCGCTTGGTGGATCGCCGTTCTTATCGGGCGTTTTACGTTTTGCGCTTGATGGCCTCGCTCGTGGGTGACGGGTGCAACTGCTTGACTCTCAGGTCAAGCAGTGCTCCAAACCCGTGATCGATACGCCATTCTACTCCGCTCGACTTGGCCTGAGAGCCAAGGTCGTGGCACCCCGGACGTATCTGTTTTTCTTCGCGCCTGCCTTGTTCGTTCCACTTTTTCTGTTTACGGCCAGCACCGAATCGTTGGGATGATCTTCTGAAAAATCGTGCATCCTCGTGCATTCTCGCGCATCGGTGCCGGCAACAACTCGAAGCAACGAAGGCGCGACGATGGAACACAATGCCTCATGCCTGCCGCCGCCTGCGCTTCGCTATTGGCGATCCGCTACCTCCTCTACTCCACCGTGCGCGCTGCGCTGGTGCGCGCGCGCTGGCGCATCGCGCGATGTGAAATCGTCGCTGCTGATGCGCCTATGCGGTTAATTCTCCGGATTTTCATGTTCCGCGCGTTGCGCCGGCAGCATCCTGCCCGCGCAACGCGTTTCGACCAACCGCGTTTCATCCCCCCGCGGCCGATTGGGCGAATTGGCGGTACAGCTCTGCGTACTTTCCACCCGCCGCCAGCAGTTCGCCGTGGGTGCCGCGCTCGATAATCTTGCCGTGCTCGAGCACCAGAATCGCGTCGGCGCGCATGATCGTGCTTAAACGGTGGGCGACGATAAACGTCGTCCGCCCGGCCAGCAGTCGTTCGAGCGATTGCTGCACAGTAAGCTCGGTGGCGGTATCAACGGCGCTGGTAGCTTCATCGAGCATGAAAATCCGCGGGTCGGCCAGGAACGCGCGGGTGAAGCAGATCAATTGCCGCTGGCCCATGCTCATGTTCGCGCCGCGTTCGCCCACTTCGGTATTAAAGCCGTCTTTTAGCGCGACGATCGCATCGTATGTGCCGATCTGCCTTGCGGCTTCAAACACTTGCGCGTCGGTGGCATCGGGCTTGGCGTAGCGGATGTTTTCCATCACCGTGCCCGTGAACAGGTAGTTCACCTGCAGCACCAAACCCATCTGCCGATGCAGCGATTCACCGATCACCCCGCGGATGTCCGTGCCATCCACCAGCACACGGCCCTGCTGGGGCTGATAGAACCGGGCGATCAATGAAACGATCGAAGACTTCCCGCTGCCCGTATGGCCCACCAGTGCGAACACCTGGCCAGCGCGTGCTTCGAAGCTGATATTATGCAGCACCGGGCGGTCGGGGTTGTAGCCGAAGGTGACATTTTCAAACGTCACATTCCCAATGATTCGCGGCAGCGGCAAGGCGTTGGGCAGATCGTGTACGTCGGGACTGGTATCGAGCAGATTGAAAACGCGCTCCGCCCCGGCCATGGCCATCATCAACTGGTTGATGAAGTTACCCAGCGAAATGATCGGCGCCATAAACCAATCCCAATACCAGAACGCCGCGACGACCGCGCCCACACCTTGCGCTTTACCGATCTGCCCCGTGGCGATGAGGTATCCGCCGAACAGCAGCACGATGGCCCGGCCGATATTGCGAATGGCTTCGAGAATCGGCTGATACAGCCCGTTGATGCGCGCCACCGTCACGTTGTTGCTGGTGTTCTGTTCCTGCAACCGGTTGAACACCGTGAGGTTGGGAACCTGCCGATCGTACGCGGTGACGACGCGCATGCCGGTGATGTTTTCGGCGAGATTGGTCGAGACCCGCGTCCACCATTCGCGCACCACCTGCTGCTGCCGGCCGAGCTTGCGCAGGTAAATTCGCGTGAGGATAAACAGCGGAATGCCAAGCCACGCAACGGCCAGGAACAACCGCATATCGGTCCACGCCATAAATGCTGCAGCGACGATCATGATGGTGGCGTTGGCGATAATCTGCCACACGCCCCACACGTTCACTTCGCGCAGCGAGTTGATGTCGCTCGTCAGCCGGCTGATGATTCGCCCGAGCTTGGTCTTGTCGTAATAGCTCATCGACAACGCCTGCAAATGCCGGAACATTTTCTGCCGCAGATCGAACTGCACGCTCTCGCCGGCGCGCGTCATCAGAATAATGCACCATCGCTGCAGCAAGACCGATCCGGCGAACACCAACCCCCACAGCCCCATGATGCCGCACAATCGCAGCACGGCCTGGTTGTGAGTGATCTGCAGCGCGCCACCCACATATCCGCCGCACAGATTGATCAGCCAGCCGATGAACGTGGGCGAAAGCAGATCGAGCAACACATGCACCAGCCCGACGGCGATGCCGGTGAAATAGGTTTTTTTGTAAGGCCGCAGGTAGCCCATCAACCGGCGCACCATGGCGAACGAGATGGGCTTGTAGCGCGCTTCGCCGTCGCTTTCGATCGCCGGCAGCGCCACCCCATTGGCCGCCGCGTCGCGGGCCATTCTGCGCTTTTTGAGGATGGGGGCGATGGAGAAGGTCATTGTCGGCCGATCTTTTTCGGTAACTTCTTGTTCAGTGGGGCAGACATTCTTGTCTGCCACGGCTTTCCAAGCCGTATCGACTTACGTTTCGCGTCGAACGCGAGGCAGACAGGAATGTCTGCCGCACTACTGGAATTCTTTGTTGTTGACGGATTGTCCCATATATGAGACACTTGACCGGATTGAAGGAGGCGGTCTTTCATCCGGCTGTTCGTTCGGTCATCCGCGCATTCCCGCCGGGCGTGCGACACGCTCTTGGCGGCGCCATCTGGGATTTGCAGCGCGGCTTGCGCATCGGAATGCCGCTTTCGAGGTCGATGCCAAGTATCGCTGCCGGTGCAGCCGAGCTTCGCGTCAAAGATCGGTCCGGCGCTTACCGGGTGTTTTATGTCTCTGCGACGGCGCAGGGTGTTTTGGTGTTTCACGCCTTCACTAAGAAAACCGCCAAGACACCCGACGCCGAAATTCGGCTTGCTAAAAAACGTCTGAGGGAGCTGCTCGATGGCTAGACAAAAACCAGTAATAACCCGCACGGCCGCTGAATTGGCCGAAGCGCTTGGCCTTTCCGCCAACGATGCGCTGCAGATCGAACTGCGCGCGGAACTGGCCGACCGAATCGCGCGCATCGTCGCCGCGTCGGGCCTCACGCACAGGCAGGTTGCCGAACTGGCAAAGACTTCTCGAACTCGGCTCACCGCGATACTCAATCGAAACCTCCAGGGTGTGTCAACCGATCTTCTGTTGCGCATTGTCGCCGCGTTGGGCTACCGACCGAGGCTGTCGATCGTCCGTGCTCGACCGGCCGCCTGATCGTTCCGCCAGAATCGCTCCAAACAATTGAATCCTCACTCCACCGTCACATCCCCCCGCTCCACCTGCTCGGCGGCGAGGGTGACTCGTTTTTCGTCCTTTACCCGATCCATGTGTGAAGGCGAATCGGCGCCCAGCGGCACCTCGTCGCCGAACAATTGCACGCTGGCGATGTAGCGGTAATGGCCATCTTGCTGCATGAGTTCCTCGTGCGTTCCGCTTTGCGTAATTCGGCCGTCCTCAATCACCAGCACCAGATCGGCTTGCTTCACCGTGCTGATGCGGTGTGCGATCACGAACGTAGTGCGCCCGTGGAGCGTAAGCCGAAGGCCTCGGCGGATGAGGTCTTCGGTTTCAGGATCGACGGCGGCGGTGGCGTCGTCCAGCACCAGCACGCGCGGGTTGGTCACCATCGCCCGCGCGATGGCCAAGCGCTGCCGCTGCCCGCCGGATAAGCTTGCCCCGCGTTCGCTCAACACGGCGTCGTAACCCTTTTGCATTTCGGCGATGAAATCGTGCGCCTGCGCCAATCGCGCCGCGGCTTCGATTTCGCCGATGGTCAGCCCCGGCCGGCCGTAGGCGATGTTGGCGGCGATCGTGTCGCTGAAAAGGTATGTTTCCTGAAATACGAAGCCCACGTTTTTGCGCAAGGCCGAAAGCGATAACTCGCGGATGTCTACCCCGTCGAGCAGAATGCGGCCCTGTTGCGGGTCGTAGAAACGAGCAATGAGCGTCACGAGCGTGCTCTTGCCCGCGCCGGTCGGCCCGACGATCGCCACAATCGCCCCGCCTTTGGCTTTGAAACTAACCTCGTGCAAAATCGGCCGCGCGGGGTCGTAACCGAACGAAACCTTTTCGAACGCCACTTCCCCCGGCCCTGCGGGCTGGGGCTGAGGCTCGGCAAGTTCGGGCACGGTCGGCTTGGCGGTCAACACTTCATGCAGCCGGCGGGCGCTGACGATCGCATTCTGATACTGCTCGTTGATCGTCGCCACCTGCTGCAGGCGCATGAGGATCGCGCCCATCGCCATCTGCAAAATCATGAAGTCGCCGACGACCATCTTTCCGTTGATGACCATCAGCCCGGTGGCGAAAAACAACATCATGTACGACGCCTGCGCGATCGACCGGATGATCGGGTTGAAATTCGCAAACATGCGAATGCGCGACAGCACCCGTTCCTTGAACGTTTCGCAACTCTGTGCGTATTTGTCGATCTCCTGCTTTTCGGTGGCGAACGCCTTCACCACATGCACGCCGGCGATGTTCTCGGTGATGATGCTCACGTTCTTGTCTTCACTCTCCAGCGCCGCCTTCACCTTGGGCTGGATTTTCTTGCTGAACCGAAGAATGTACCATGCCCAAATGGGCAGCGGCACGAGCGACAGCGCCGCCACCCAGGGGTTGCGCGTGTAGATGAGAATGATGTAGAAGGCGACGGAAAGAATGATTTCGGACGTGCTCAGCACCGCGCTCTGAATGAATGAGCGGACGTTTTGCAGATCGGACAGGGCGCGGTTGATCAACTGGCCGGTACTGATCACGTCATGAAAGCCAAAGCCGACCCGCTGAAGTTTGTCATATACACCCTCGCGGATGTAGTAGACCATGTTCATGCTTAGCTTGCTGTAAGCCACTTCACGCAAATAGCGGACAAAGCACCACACAACGACCAGCGCCGCCAGCAGAAGCATGATACGCCGAAGCCCGACCGCATCGGGTTCGGCGCTGCGAATCCAGCCTAGGAAACCGGGCGTGTTTGCCAGATCGCCCAAGTGCATCTGGTAAATGAGATTCACCGCGTCGCCGGGTTGCTTGACGATCAGCACCTCCAGCCCGATCTGAGCCAGCATCCAGATGATCGCAAATACGACGAGGCCCGTTACGGGCGCGAGGAATCCGAACATCCAACGGAGCAACTGGCCGTTGGTCATCGCATGTTCGCCGGGGTTTGCGGGTTGAACTGTGGTCACAATCGCAGACACGCCTGCAGGGGCTGCACACTAGTGAATCGAGCGGGCGAGTCAATCCGGGCTGGTGAAAATGTGCGCGTGAATAAGAGCGGCCCCGGGCGAGAAAACTCGCCCGGGGCCACACGCATGAAACTACTTTCGATGCCGTTACTTGCAGCAATTGCTCGAGCAACCGCCGCCTGAGCAGCAATTGGAGCAGTTGTCGCCGCAGCAGGCGGCGCAACTCTGGGCGCATTGGCTGCAATCGCAGCCGCAGCAGCCTTCGGATTGCGACTTGCTGCCGGCAAACGTCGGAACGAACATCACGACCGCGAGAAGAAGCTTTGTAAACATGACTATTCCTCAATCGAACAAAGTTTTTGGCAATTGCAGGCACATTGCCTGCGCGAACACGCTCCAGCGATTGCAAACGCCTCGCCGGAACAACTCAGCTTCTTTCAAAAATTGTTACAGGTTGAAGGCGCACCGCAGCCCGAGCAGCGTACGGCTCGGCGGTAACTCGCGGGGCGCGGCCGACGGCCAATGGGGCTGGCTGTCGGTAAGGGGCGGAATCGACGAATAAACTACCGTGGCGAGGCCGGGGTTGAATTGCCCGGTGTCGAGAGGCACAGGCTTGATGGCAGATTGGGTGGCATCGTCCGCCATCATGCCGGCGCACTTCTTGCAGTCGGACGAATGATCAGAGCAGGGCTGTGCTTCTTTCGATGCGCAATGTTCACAAGCGCCTTTCGTCGCGCAACGGGTTTTTCCCGTCGACTCTCCCACCGACGCGGGCGCATTGGAAATGACCTGCCGGGCATCACCATGCTTGCCGCAGATGAGCGCGCAACAGGCGCACCATGCATTGCCCGCAAACATCGCAAGGCAGAGCGGAATGACGATTAGCAGTCGCTGAGCGGCCATCTCTATGGAATAAAGCATCGACATTGATGAAAAGTTACACAAGAAAGCAGGTCATCTCGTCCGATAATCTGAGTAATGTTTACATCGTGCTGCGGTACGAACTTCGCCCGAATCAGCCGCGCCGCCGCCAATGCGGCCAAAGATCGGCTGCGGCGTATGGGCCTTCTCGGCGATCACGTCGACTGGAAAGCCCGCGCGCTCATCTGTGAACGATGCCCCATGCGGCACGTTCATCGCAACATCACCTACTGCGGTCGCCCGTTCCTGAGCCTGCCTGTAAGAGATGAAGCTGTCGATGGTTGCGGCTGTCCGACCCTCGCCAAAGCAAAAGATGGCGACGAACACTGCCCGATCGATCTTTCCATGAATCCCGCCCGGCCCGTCGACGGCGCCTGCAATTGCAAGTGGTGTGTCGCAACCGCGGGTGAGCGCTTCGCACCGGGCAAGCTCGGCGGCTAAACTGTCGGCACCCATGCTCACTCGCCTCACGATCGCGTTGCTTTTAGTCTGCTCTTATGCGCCGGCGCAGCCCGCTGCGCCTTCCACCGCGCGGGTTCGCAAGCCGCTGATTGTGCCATCCAATTTCAAGATTGTAATCGTCGACCGCCGCCGGGCCGTTTGTCAGGAGGGGGATGAGGCGTGGGTTCGCCAGGCACTGGCCGACGCCAAGCCCGCCACCATGCCGACGACGATGCCCTCAACCCTGCTGGAAAAGCTATCCGAACAGCGCGACGTGCTCGCCGAGCGCGTCGCCGCCGACGTCGGCCTGCCCGATCCCGCCGAGCCAAAGAAAATGCTGGATGAAAACCTGCTGCCGCTCCTGCGCCAGGCGTCTGCGTTTGATCCGCCCGTGTACTACATGGTGAGCACCGAGCCGGCCGTTCGCCAGTTGATCAAGGCCGGCTGGGAAAACCCACTGTTCTACCTCAACCGCGCCGCCGACAGGGTGGCGATTAATGTGCGGGTTGATATGTCGATGGCCGGCGACATGGACGACACGCTCCTGCCGGCGCTGTACGAACCCGCGCACGACATGGCCACGCGCCGGCGCATCCTCCTCGACTCGATCGCGCAGGCCGAACAGCGGCTGGCTTACGAATTGGCGATACAAAGTGAGTACGCGGTGCAGATGAGCTTCGTGGGTTTCGTCGGCCAGAGGATTTTCAAGCCGCTCGAACTCACCGATAATCAGGAATGGTTCGCCATCGGCGTGACGGCGGTGCTGTCGGCGAAATATCTGGCTGTGGTTAACGGCATGAACGAAGTGAGCTACCTCGAACGCATGATGACCGATGACCCGCGCAATCCCATCCGTATGTCAACGGTTGACTTGGTCAACCCCCTTACTTCCGAGCAGTTGCGGTCGAACTATCAGCGCCCATATCTCGACGCCTACCGCCGCCGCGCGACGGCCGTCGCACACGGGTGGCTGGCGCGCATTCCTCCGGGTGCGCTGGGCAAAACCTTAAGCGCCATCAAGACATCAAAGCCCGCCGACGGCCCGGCGCTGGTGAAGCTCATCGCCGACCAAACCGGTATCGACCTGACCGAGGACCTCAAACCGCGATGAGCGAACTCGACCCCCTTCAATCGCTGTGCCTGCAAGGTCAGCAGCACCTGATGGCGATGCAATATTTGCTGGCCGAGCGCACGCTGCTACAGGCCGAGGTGATCGCATTAAAGTACGAAGATTGGGATACGATTGCGCGGTTGTACATGCCGTTGCAGGAAGCGCGCCGTCAACGTCGGCAACGCTGCGGCGAAGGCACGATTAAGCTCGACTTCATCGCGCAATCAGAAAACGATGTGCTGGAAGTTGACGCAATCGCAACGAAGTATTTTCAGGGCCAGTTCCTGATCGCCGGCTGGGGCAGCATGGAGCCGGCGCTACGGTTTCGGCGCATCGCGGGCGAAAACCAGTTGTATGCCGAAACTTTCCTCGCCGCGGTTTATCCCATTGCCGGCGGCGGACGGGCCGTGGCGATCGTGCCGAACGCCGAGGTTTCACTCCCGCCCGCCGACGCATTGCCCATCGACCGGCTCATCGCGCGTCTGCCGCCGCACAGCATCGTGATGCCCGCAACCGAACTGCCCGCCGGAGAGCGCATGGGCGATACGACCACCTTCGCGCACACCATGAGCCTGTGGGAACGCCTGCATCTGCCGTTCCTGGCGACGGCCGATTCGACGCAAGACGCCAAACAGCGCATCGCCGCGTACAAGAAGACCATCGCGATCGATTACGCATGCGAACTGGCCCACCAGAAATTGAGCGACACCGCCCGCGGCCTGCTGCAAGTGAGACCCGCGGTAAATGCTAACCGCGCGGGTGCCACGACTTGAGCCTTAGCTCAAGTCGTGCCGCAGTCATCGGCGGCGCGGTGCGTGACTTATCCCGGCGATAGTGCGGTGATTGCCTGGCTGATTCTCACGGGTTGTTTTTTTACCGTGTGGATGGTCGGCTGGCGATCGTGGCAGGCGTGGATGATTAATACCGACGACTTCCGCATTCACATTCTGCCCTGCGTTTTTCTGACTATCTTTTGCACGCGGCTGATTCTGGCCGAGCGGCTGTACTTGCGCATTCGTCACGGCACCTCCATGATGATCGCATCGCAAGTGATGGTGGGATTGACTTACGCCAAATTGTCGCTGATGGCCGAAGGATACTAATCGCAACGTCGGCGGATAGAATTCCGTTGCGTCATGCAAATTCCATTCGAAACTCTCCGCTGGATCGCCCCGGCATGCCTGCGCCTGCTCGACCAGACGCGGCTGCCCGGCGAGACCGCGTACATCGATTGCATTGATGAGCACATGGTTTGGGACGCGATCAAGCGCCTCGCCGTCCGCGGCGCGCCCGCTATCGGCGTGGCGGCGGCGTATGGGGCCTATCTTTCCATCGCGCGCCGCGACGATGATGTGGACACGCTCTACGCGACACTCCACGCCGCCTGCGATCACCTCGCCACCTCGCGCCCCACCGCAGTGAATCTGTTCTGGGCGCTGGAGAGGATTCGGCGCGTTCCTCCCTCGCCCGATACCCCGGGGGAGGGCCGGGGTGAGGGTTCTTCAGACGATTTCAAGAGGCGCGTCCTCGAAGAATGTCATCGAATTGCCCGTGAAGACGCCGCCTGCTGCCAGAAAATCGGCGAGCACGGCTTGCAGGTATTGCTCGACCTCAAGAAACCGCAGCCGCTGCACATCCTCACCCACTGCAACGCCGGCGCTTTGGCGGCATCCGGCATTGGAACGGCGCTCGCCCCCATCTACGTCGGCCACGAGCGCGGCGTGAAGTTTGAACTCTTCGCCGACGAAACCCGCCCGCTGCTGCAAGGCGCGCGATTGACCGCGTACGAACTTCAGCAGGCGGGCATTCCGGTAACCGTGCTGTGCGATAACATGGCCGCAAGTTTGATGAGCGCGGGAAAGATCGACGCGATCCTCGTCGGCGCCGACCGAATCGCCGGCAACGGCGATACCGCCAACAAAATCGGCACGCTCGGGCTGGCGATTATGGCGAAGCATTTCGGCGTGCCGTTTTTCGTCGCGGCGCCGACGAGTACGATCGACATGAAGATTCGTGACGGCTCGCAAATCCCCATCGAACACCGCGAAGCGACCGAAGTAACACCGCGATCGCTAAAAGGGGTGCAGGTTTATAACCCGGCGTTTGATGTGACGCCCGCGGCACTGATCGGTGGGTGGATTACAGAACTGGGTCGATGGCGTCCCGGGCCCTGAGCGCGCTGGTTAACTCCGCAACGATCGATTGGACTGAGGATCGGTTTCGCCTCTGAACGTATGCGCTGGCGGAGATGCAACCAGTCAGAATGGCATCTCAAATGCGTCGCGGACGGCTTCAAAGATCTGGCTCATTCGGATCGCACCCAGATGCGCCAGCTTTCGTTCGAACAAATACTGCGGCACTGTTTGAATATTGTCGAGTGACACCCAGCATTGTTCGAACAGCCCGTCATCGGTAGTTAATTCCACCTCGGTGTCCAGGTGATGATGCTGCCGCGAGACCGTGGCCACGGTGACATTGTGCAGCGTGAACAATGATGATTTTCGCGTCAGAATTACAGCAGGCCGACGACCGATCGGTTCGGCAAAGCGAACATACCAAACCTCGCCCTGTGCCAGCTCATTCACGCTTGTTCTGCTCCCAATCCGAAAAATCATCCGGATGAAGTGTTTCGGCAGCGAGCCGCGCGCCCAGCTCTCCCCACGCCTTGTCATCGATCGGGCGAGTTGCTTCGATCCACTCAAGATACTCCAGCACTTTCGCCTGTTCGTCGGCGGAAAGGTTATCAACCTTTTCCTGAATCTGCTGGGCAGTGCTCATTTTCGTGTCCGAGTCTATCATGTCTATCGCGGTCAAACATCCAAATTCTTCACTTCCAGCGCATGATCTTCAATGAACTGCCGCCGTTGTTCGACGTTTTCGCCCATCAGCACGCTGAACATCTTTTCGGCCTCGCCGGCTTCGGTGAGCGTGACTCGGAAGAGGACGCGCTTGGTGTTGTCGAGCGTGGTTTCCCACAGTTCTTCGGCGTTCATTTCGCCAAGACCTTTGAATCGCTTGACCTCGATGCCCTGCTTGCCCAGCGCCAGCACCTGTGGCAGCACCAGCGCCACGCCGGCGACGTTGGTGATTTTGTCTTCCTGCAGCAGCGCGTAGCGCGTGGCGAGTTTTTCGCCGGTGACGCCTTCCTCCTGCGTGAGGAAGTAATCGTCGATCGGCAGATCGTAGTGCTCGAGGTCGACGAATAACTTTTCCAGATCGCGCACTTCGTGCAGCTCGTGATTTTTCTGCATTCGCGTCTTGGGCTTGTCGCCGTTGGTCGGCGCGGCTTCGATTAAATCGCCGTCGAGGACCACGTTGCGTTCGCGGAGGAATTCATCGCGGTCCTGCGCGGTGTGGGGGAAGTAGTCTTCGCCGTCGATCACAACGTGAAAGCGCGGCAGGCTGCCCTTGGCGTCGCGCTTTGAAAGAAAATCAGCAAAATCGATCCCGCGCCGGCGGATGACGGTCAGCAACTCTTCGAGGCGGTTAAGCGACTCAATTAGCTTGCGAAGTTCATCGCCGGTGATGCGGCGGGTTTCTTTACCGGTGTCGGCGTCGCGGACGAGCAGTGTCGTCGCATCAAGCCCGAGATCGGTCAGCGTTTTGCGCATCTCGCGCTCGTTGAGGACGTATTCGATCTTTTTCTTTCGCGAAATCTGATACAGCGGCGGCTGGGCGACATAAATCCGCCCGGCCTTGATCAGTTCCTGCATGTGCCGGAAAAAGAACGTGAGCAGCAGCGTGCGAATGTGGCTGCCGTCGACGTCGGCGTCGGTCATGATGATGATCTTGCCGTAACGTCGCTTCTCCAAATTAAAGTCATCGCGAATGCCGCAGCCCAAGGCGCTGATGATTGTGCGAATTTCTTCGTGACCCAGCATCTTCACCAAATTGGCCTTTTCGACGTTCAGCAGCTTGCCGCGCAATGCCAGGATCGCCTGAATCTCGCTGTTGCGCCCCTGCTTGGCGCTTCCGCCGGCGCTGTCGCCTTCGACTAAAAACAACTCTGTGTCTTCATTGCTTTTGCTGCGGCAGTCGGCCAGCTTGCCCGGCAGGCTGTTGCCTTCCAGTGCATTCTTGCGGCGCGTGAGTTCACGCGCCTTGCGCGCCGCCTCGCGTGCTTCGGCGGCCAGCACGCCTTTATCGAACATCGTCCGGGCGACCTTGGGGTTCTCTTCCAGAAACGCTCCCAGCCGCTCGTTGACGGCGGTCTGCACGAATGATTCCACTTCAGGGTTCAGCAGCTTGTCTTTGGTCTGCGATTCAAACTGCGGCTCGGGAAGCTTCACGCTCAAAATTGCAGTCAGGCCTTCGCGGAGGTCGTCACCGGTGGGACGCAGGTCGCCTTTGATCCACCCCTTCTTTTCGGCGTGACGATTGATGACGCCGGTCAGCCCGGTTTTGAAGCCGCTTAAGTGCGAGCCGCCGTCGTGGTTGTTAATGTTGTTGGCGAAGCTCAGCAGCGTTTCGCTATACGAATCGGCGTACTGCATCGCGACATCCACCTCGATCCGCAACGATTCATCGCGCTTCTGAAACGTAATGGGTTCATGAAGCCCGGTTTTGGCGGCGTTGAGGTGTTTGATGTAGTCGACCAGACCCAACTCGAACTTAAAAATATCCTTCTTGTCGGACCGCTCATCCGCAAAGGCAATCTCAACGCCGCTGTTGAGGTACGCCAGTTCACGCAGCCGCTGGGCCAGCGTTTCGTAGACGAAGTTGACGTCGGTGAAGAGAGTGGTATCCGGCTTAAAGCTCACCCTCGTGCCGCTGCGGGTGGTCTTGCCCATGACCTTCATATCGCTGCTCTTGCGGCCGCGCTCGAATTGCATTTGATGAATCTGGCCATCGCGGTAGACTTCGATCTCCATCCACTCGCTTACAAAGTTCACGACCGATGCGCCCACCCCGTGCAATCCGCCCGACGTTTTGTACGCCGACTGCTCGTTATGCTCGAACTTCCCGCCGGCGCCGAGTGTGGAAAACACCACTTCGACTGTCGGAATCTTTTCCGTCGGATGAATGCCTACGGGAATGCCTCGGCCGTCGTCCTGCACGGTGCAACTGCCGTCGGCGTTGATCATCACTTCGATGTGCTTGGCATGGCCGGCAAGGGCTTCGTCGATGGAATTGTCGACGATCTCGTACACCAGATGATGCAACCCGCGTGGGTTGTATCCGCCGATGTACATGCCCGGGCGCGTGCGCACGTGTTCCACATCGTCCAGCACGCGGATCGATTCTTCATTGTATTCGGCAGAGGAGGCGGACATGTCGGTCGGGGTCTGGTCAGACATCAAAATTGCTCCGATTGCTCAATCAAAAACGGCATGGATTCAAGAAGTTGCATTGTCGCAGAAATGCGCGTCCACCGCTACTTGGCCGCCGCGTGAAATAGTAGCGTTTGAGCCGAAAAAACGGGGTGATTTTCGCCTATACTCTGTCCGGTGTTTCGATTGACCCGAGAGGTTCGTTTCTCGCTCACCGGCCGGCCCGCCGGCCGCCAAGGCAACGGTCATGGCGGCGCGCCGGCCATCGACCGAATTGCGCCTTGGCTTGCCCTGCGCGTCACCCTTTGCGGCGATCTCAACGATCGCAGCAGCTATCTGCAAAACATTAAAGATATCGACAAAGTGGTGCTTGACCGGGCCATTCCGCTGCTCAATGCCATCGCCACCGACGAAATTGCATCGCATCGGTTGGCCGATATTCCTGCGGCGCTGGCCGGAGCACTGAAAGACGGCTGGCCCGGCGCGACGCTCGATAAAATTGAACTCTCGCTTTCGCCGTACTGCACCATCGGTGTTGTTTTGAAGGAACTGCCCATGACCCGCCTCAGCCAGAAGTTCGAGTTTTCGGCCGCCCATCGGCTGCACAATCCGGCGATCAGCGACGACGAAAACATCCAGACCTACGGCAAGTGCAATAACCCGCACGGCCACGGTCACAACTATGAGGTTGAAGTGACCATCGCCGGCACTCCGGATTCGTCGGGCCTCATTCTGGCGGTGCATGATTTGGAACGCATTGTGAACCAGGCGGTGATCCAGAAGCTCGATCACAAGCACTTGAATGTGGAAGTGCCGGAGTTCAAGCAGCTTATCCCGAGCGTGGAGAACATCGCGATGGTGATCTACCGCATGCTCAAACCGCTGGTCGCAAACGCGCGCGCCACACTCGCCAGCGTGACGGTTTGGGAAACGCCCAAGACCTGGTGCGAGTATTCAGAATAGATTTATCGAAGAAGATACAGCGTCACGCGATTGGCTTCGGTTTCACGGCGGTTGAGGGTTGCATCGCGGTCGATTGTTTCAAGCGTGCCCAGCTTTTGCAACGTGGGCTTGGCAATCGCCTGCGCGAGGATGTACGCGGGGCGGCTGAGGCTTGCCGCCTGATCGTTGATCTTCTCGATTTCATCGATCCGCCGCATCGGTCGATCGAGGTAATAGGTGATGTGGTGTTCACCGAGACCGAGCAGCGTCACGGTCGTCTCGGCCGGCACAATTTCAGACACGCGGCGACCCAGTTCCGCCGAGCTTTGGTAGCCGTCGCGCCAGAGGGTGATCTTGAGAAACACCCCGGCCGCGACAAGCCACGCCACCGCGAATAGCGCCGCGAATTGCAGGCCCTGCCGACGCAGGTGTTCAAGACCGATCAACACTAAACCGCCGACGCCAATAATGCCGATCAGCACCGCGATATCGTTTGCGCCGTTCGGTTGCCGTTTCAGCACGAATAGCACCGCCGCAACGCACGCTACAGTCCAACCCACAGCCGACAGCAGGTGCCGCGGGTTCGTTTTCGCATAATTATGCCGCAGCCAAAGCATCAACCCCACCGCCGCCGCCGGCATGCACGCGGGGAGGATGGGCATCGAGTAGTGGTTGTGCTTCCACGAATTCAGATGCAACAAAACAAACCCCACACCGAACCAGCAAAGCAACATCAAGCCGAACCGATGTCGATGCCATCGTGCCTTGATCCCCGCAATCGCCCCAACAATGGCCAGCGGGAACCACGGCAACAGCATCATGGGAATGCTGTAGAAGTAGAGCAGAAATGGGTCGCTTTTGCCGAGCTTTTCCCCAAGCTCGCCGGTCACGCGTTGCAGCGTTTCGCGCCGCCAGCCTTGCACGATGTCGGGGTAAGTCTTCCACGCGGCCAGCGGCCATGCCACCAGCAGCACGAGCAGCAGCGCGATGCCCCAGGGGTTGAGCAGAATTTTTTTTGCCCGTTGATCGCGCGACAGCAGCGCATAAAGAATGCCCGCCGGCAGGATGAAGATGGGCCCGACGCCTTTGAGCAGGAAAGAAAGCCCAACAGCAAAGTAAAACAGAAGGCTAAGTCCCCTCGCCCGGTACGCCGGGAGAGGGCCGGGGTGACGGTTCTCGTGGCGAACGATTGGGATACCTTCGCCAATTGGCGGGTCATCTACCGGTGTTGATGAATTGGGAGCCTTGGGTTCGCCAAAAGAACCCTCACCCCGGCCCTCTCCCGGGGTACTAGGAGAGGGAGTAAGAACCCAAAACGCGAGGGTGACGCACATCGCCAAGGGCATGTCGGCTTCGCTTAATCGCGCCTGCAACAGCACGAAGAACGACGTCGCGGTTAGCAATCCCGCGATCAAACCCGTACGCCGGCCGAGATGTTGCGCGGTCATGGAGGCGACGAGCAAACACGTCAGCACGCCGCTGAGGACCGCCGGCAGGCGCGCCACCCATTCGGATTTGCTCTGAAAGATCGCCATCGATGTGGCGATGAACCACGCCATCGTCGGCGGCTTGTTTACGCGGTATTCGCCGGCAATGGTGGGCACGATCCAGTGGCCGTCGCTTAACATTTCGCGCGCGGGTTGTGCAGCGAGAACTTCGTGCCGCGAGAGCACAACGCCGCCGATGTTGATTAAAAGCAAACTCAGCGAGAACAGGGCGACAAGCAAGATGTTAGGAAGCCCTAGTCGCCCGGAGAAGTCGGCCGAGTCGTCGGCTGAGTTGTCGGACGCTCGATGCCGGTCGGAGGAAGCACCAGATGCGCCCACACCAGCGGGTGATCCGACACCGCCGAGCTTACCGCTCCGGCTTCCAGGGTTTGCAATCCGCGCGTCAGAATCCAATCGATTCGCTCCTTGGCTGGCAATGTAGTAGTATCGCCGATCGGGTCTTGCACGCCAGCGATTTGCAACAGGTTTTGCATCAGCAGGTCGTCGCCGGCGGTGTTGAGGTCGCCCATGAGAATGGCCGGTTCGGCCAGCGACAGGAAAAGCTCGGCGGCGGCGCGAAACTGCGTCGCTCGATCCTGATCGCTTCGATCAACGTGCGTGATCAGCAGATTCACCACCGCGCCGTCCAGCCGAACCTTCGCATGCAAAACACTGCGATAGCCGCCCCATTGGCGATGCGGAAGCGGCGACACGCTGTAATGGCTGATCGGCACACGGCTGAACAACGCGTTGCCGAACGAATCGTGCCAGAACCGGCGCTCGCCGGGCGCGAACGCCCAGGGGAGTTGCAGGATCCGGGCCAGTTCTTCTGCCTGATTGCCCGGGCTTCCGTAGAGTTTCCCGCGGACTTCATTTAAGCCGATGACATCAAAGCTGCCCAGCAAATTGGCGGTGCGGATGAGGTCGGTGTCGCCGTCGATCCCCCGGCCGGCCCGAATATTAAAGCTCGCCACCCGCAGCGACGACCGCACCCGGCTTTCAAACTGCCCCGTGTTTGTGGAAAGCGAATCGCCGACGAAAGGCAGCGCGGGCCGCCGGATCCATCCGTAGCAAATCACCAAAAATCCCACGGCGGCGGCGAGGACGAGCAATCGTCGAAGCAACCACGGTCGCGGGCGATCGGCGTCGTAGTCCGACATGAGCTTGAAGTGATACCCGTTTTTCCAATCCGACGATACGAGGCCGCACAAACCATGCATTGGTCACGGCCCGACCAGTGCATTCCACGACCGACCGCCCCACGGCCGCCGGGCCAGCTCGATCCATCCCGGTATGGTCGGCGCGTCTTCACCCTCGCGGCGGAGCATGACCAACACGCGGTCACTCGACGGCGCCGGCATGTCATCGACTTTGTAGACCGTGCGAACGGCGCGATTGAGATAAATCTGGAGGTCCTGCGGGATCGCCTTGGGCGAATCGTCAGTATCCACGTAATACACGGTGGCCGACGGACGGACCGCGTGAATGGCATCGGCGATACCGAGCATCTGGCTGCGCCCTCTGGGACTCTCGCGGTAGCCGTAAAGGAACAAAGCGTGCGCCGTGAGCATGATGCACAGGGTTGAAGCAATCATCGTCACCGGCGAACGACGCCACGCCACGATCGCGATCGCCCACACTCCCGCACCAATTGCCGAGGCGATGACCGCGATGTTGCCAGGCAGCCACGCCCCGCCGTCGAGACGGGGCAGCCACCGCGCGTTGCTCATCACCAGCGGCAGTCCCGCGGCAAGTGCCAGCAGAACGCACGCGTGTGCCCGCGCCAACCACATTTCGGTTGCGTTCAATGCCATCCGCGGCCGAAGCTGTGGCAGGATCGCATACGCCGTCACCAGCGCCAGCGGCGCGATCATCGGAAGCAAGTAGCGCTCGTTTTTGTCTTTCACCAGCGACATGACCACAATCGGTGCAATCAGCAGCAGCACGGCGAACAACTTATGCGGGCTTCTCCGCCATTCGACCGCGCAAACCGCCACGCCGGCGATGAAAAACACAACCCACGGCGCCGCCAGTGCCACAATGACGAAATAGTTATGCCACGGGTCGGCGGCGAGGGTGGTGGCACCGTCGCGCGTCACCTCGGTCTTGAACACCGCCCACGCGTCGGGCACCGTTCGCAACACATAAACAAACCACGGCGCCGCAACGGCAATAAATACACCAAGTGCAGCCGTTGTCATCCCGAAGGAGCGGTAGCGACTGAGGGACCTGCTTGTCAGAGGGGATTGATTGCGCGCAATCAATCGTTGAGCAACCAGGAATGTGATCACCGGCAACACACTCTGCGCCAGCCCCACCGGCCCTTTGCTCATGAACGCTAATCCTGCCGCGAAGCCGGCGAGCGGCAGGAAGGGCCACGTTCGACTCTGGAAAATTGCTTTCGTTAGACACAGATTCGTCGCCGTCACCCACAGAGCCAGATGAATATCAGTCGTCGCCGAACGGCCATATCGGAGCAGCAAGAGCGACGATGCGCACACGACGCACGCCAGCAACCCAAACCGCGCATCGACCAGCGTGCGGCCAAGCTCGTACGTCGCCAGCACGATCAGGCAACTCATCAGCAGCGGCGGCCAGCGCAGAGCCCAGGCGAACCGGCGATAGGCCGCGTGGCGGAACGCATCATCCGGCGAATCCAGGTCAGCGATGATCGATCTCGGCACCAATGCCGCGGCAACCCATGCCGGCAGCGGCGGTTTTCGCACACGCGGCTCGCCATTGAGACTCGGAAGCAACCACGGCGAACCGGCGTGCATTTCAACAACGGTTGCGGCAAGCAGGTTCTCGCTTCCACTTGAGAACTCGAGCCAGGGAAGCGTGGGCGCGACCGCCGCGAATAGTAATACCGCAACGAGCAGGGCGAGTAAGCCATGACGAGGCAAGGAAGCGGATGGCAAGCGGGCGGGATCGATACTCATCGGCGGCGCGATATCATCGACGCATCGCCAACGACAATCAACGGATTACGCGCCAATCGCATCGCCCGGCAACTGCGTGTGGCCGGCAATACGAGCCGCGGGGTTAGCGACCGGGTGTGTTGCGGCAGGAATCGGGTCACTGACGCTCGCCGACGCTCGCCGATCGTTAAAGGCGTTTGCGGTGCCTCGCCCCGGCGCGCCGAAGCCGCTTCTTTAATGACAGCCGCGCCATGATGGCGGTGAGCAACGCCGGCACGAGAACCGCCACCGCCGCCGGCGGCAACGGGATCGGCTCGGGCCGGATGGAGGCGGCCGCAGGCGGTGATGGCGGCACTTGGTGGATCGGCGCGGCCCATGTCGGCGCCGGGAGCCACAGTTCATCCTCCGGCGGCGGTGCCGCTTCAACCGCGAACGACATCGCCGCACACTGCAACACCAGCGCAATGAGTGCGCAGGCTCGAATGGAAGCAGGCAGAAAACGCATCAAGAATGACTCTCCAAAGCGCACGATTTGAACGCCCAAGTGTGAACAGATTTTGAGCGATGAATGACTGCTGCGCGAGGAAGTTTTATGATTCTTGCTAAGGCGGGCAGGTGCACAGCGTCGGCTTATTCCGACGGTAGCGGCTTTAGCGGGCTTCGGCCTCGATCGCTGTGAGTGACCGCCCGGCGCGCGTGCGGGCGACGCGCTTGCGGCCCAGAGAGTCGGTTTCGGTCATCTTGCGGCTGTTGCGCTCGCCGTCGAGCACCGCCGTTTCGATCGTGTGGCCGTTGTGGTGGGCTTTGAGCGCGTGCCTGAGGCGCGCATTGGCGAACTTCACATATTCCGCAGACTGATCGATGCCCACAAATTTACGATCCAATAACGCCGCCGACACAACGGTAGTCCCACTGCCGTTGAAGGGGTCGAGCACCACGTCGCCGCTGTTACTGCTGGCCAGGATCACGCGGTTCAGCACGCCAATGGGCATCTGGCAGCCGTGCCAACCTTCGCGCTCACGGAACGTGCCACACACGCGGCTGATGAACCACGTGTCGGAATCAGGATCAAAAAACTGCAGCGGCGCGGCCTCAAGGCCGTCGGTCGGCACATCTTTGTAGCTCGATTCAACGTACGGTGCTTCCTGCGGGCGAAGGATCCACACGTCATCGGGCAGCTTACCCTTGGGGTTGGCGCGCGAGTCGGCATACCGAGTCTGGCGCGCACTGGCGACGCGCACCGCGTCGGCGTTGAAGGTGAGGTTCGTCATCCCCGCTTCAGGCACTTGTTTCGTGAAATACAGAATGTGCGTGTGGCTGAGCGCAAACTTCTTCTTGGTCTGCTGGCCGAACGTGTAATGCCACACGATCCAGTTGCGCATGGTGAAACCTATCTCACGCCGGGCGATGCAGCATAAGTCGGCGGCGAACTCGTCGCCGATGGCAAGGTAAAAGCTGCCGGTGGGTTTGAGCGCGCGATGAACCGCCTTCATCCACTGGCGGCTGAAGTTAAGGTACTCATCCACGTCTTTGCGATCGTCGTAATTGTGATATCGATAACCAATGTTAAACGGTGGATCGGCGAAGCACAGATCGACCCAGCCCGGCGGCGCGTCGTTCAGGAGCTTTATGGAGTTTCCACAGTGAATCGTATCGAGCTCGAGCATGGCGCGCAGTTTAGCGCCGCGCCGCGCGCGTGTCCAGAACTACTCAAGATTGCTAGAATTGCCGACCTGTCATCCTCGATTCTTCGCATTCTCGATGCCAACGTAAACCGCGCCCGCGAGGGCCTGCGGGTGTGGGAAGACTATGCGCGGTTCGGCCTGAACCACGACGCGCTGTGCGCCGAACTCAAGCAGATGCGCCACGACCTGACGGCGGCGGTCAAACGCGTTTCGGCCGACGCCATTCATCACCGCGATACGCCCGGCGACGTCGGCGTCGACAACAAAACCGCCGCCGAAGGCACACGCGCGAGCCTAGCCGACATTATCACCGCCGCCGGCAAGCGATTGCAGGAGGCATTGCGGACAATTGAGGAGTATCTCAAGACCCTCGACGCCGCCGCTGCCCTTCATGTGGAACTGATTCGTTACCAGTCGTACGACGTCGAACTGCGCCTGGCGCGCACGCTGCGGCCCGGGCGGTTCGACGACGTGCGGTTGTGCGCGCTCATCACCGAATCGCTGTGCCGCCGCCCGTGGCTGGAAACGGCGGAAATGGCGATCGCCGGCGGGGCCGACTGCCTGCAACTGCGCGAGAAGAATCTTGAAAGTGGCGAATTGCTCTCGCGATGCCGGGACTTAGTGGCGCTGTGCCGCGCGCACGACGTGCTATGCATCATGAACGACAGGCCGGACATCGCGGCACTCGCGGGGGCGGATGGCGTCCACGTCGGACAAGGCGACCTGCCCTGCAGCGAAATCCGCAAAATCGTCGGCGACGAGATGATCGTCGGCGTGAGCACGCACAACCTCGATCAAGCCAAAGCCGCCGAGCTTGCCGGCGCGGATTACATCGGCGTCGGGCCGGTGTTTCCATCGAAGACCAAGCCGCGCGATATCCTGCCCGGTGTCGACTACGCCCGCGCCGCCGCTCGCGCCGTGCGCATTCCATGCATCGCCATCGCGGGCATTACGGTGGAAAATGCGGCTGAGGTTTTCGAGACCGGCGTGCAGGCGATCGCCGTCAGCTCAGCGGTGATCGCGGATGAAAACCCAACCACCGCCGCTAAGAACCTGCTGCGAAGCGCTCCACTGCAAAAATCGCGTAAGCCGGTGGCACAGACATTCCTGTCTGTGTCTCCGATTCAACCGCCGCAGCCCCAACCGGCCGAGTTGCCGCAATCCGACTCCGCCCATCTGCCGGTGGGGCAGACATTCTTGTCTGTGTCTGCGATTGAACCGCAACAAACTCAAACGCCCGTGCCGCAATCCGACGCCGCCGCCCGTCTACCGGTGGCACAGACATTCCTGTCTGTGTCTCCGATTCAACCGCGGCAGCCCCAACCGGCCGAGTTGCAAAAGAGACATCGAAATCTACCTCATTGGACGCTCAAGGGTTCCACCTATTTTCTTACTTTTCGGCTTTTGAATAGTGAACTTTCTGTCGATGAGCGCCGCCTCGTTCTCGAGCACATTCGCTCCAAACATGGGCGATACTACGACCTGCTGGCGGCTGTCGTGATGCCCGACCACGCTCATGTGCTTCTTCAACCGATTGGTGAAACTGCGTTGGATCGCATTCTCAAAGGCACGAAAGGGGTGACCGCGCGCTTAATTAACCAGCGTCGGGGCAAACGCGGCTCGATATGGATGGATGAGTCATTCGACCGCATCATTCGCGATCAATCTGAACTCGATGAGAAGATCGCTTACATCTACAATAATCCGGTGAAAGCGGGTCTTGCGACGGAAGGTATGCAGTATGAGGCGATTTTCATCAACAACCCACGGCGATAACAACTGAATCGGAGACACAGACAGGAATGTCTGTGCCACCCCATGCAGTATGAGGCGATTTTCATCAACAACCCACGGCGATAGCAACTGAATCGGAGACACAGACAGGAATGTCTGTGCCACCCTATGCAGTATGGCACAAACTTCATCAACACCCCACGCCGAGGCCACTTCAATCGGAGACACAGACAGGAATGTCTGTGCCACCAGCTTCATCTCCCACGCGAAGATGATCGGCGTGATCACACTCTTCAGCCGCATTGTCGGCCTGGCGCGGGAGATGGTGGGCGCTTATTACTTTGGCGCGAATGCCATTTGGGCGGCGTGGAAGGTGGCGTTCACCGTGCCGAATCTGTTCCGAAAACTCTTCGGCGAAGGGGCGCTGTCGGCGGCGTTTATTCCGCTCTATGCGCAGGCGGTAAAACGTGAACGCGGGGTGGAGGGCGAGCCTGCCGTGGAGGGCGAGCCTGCCGGCGAGCCGTCGCGCGATGGATGTCCCCCACCCGACGGCTCGGCGGGAGCCTCGCCCTCAACGACGGCGGCCGAGTTTGCCGCGGCGAGCGTGAATTTGCTGGTTGGCATTCTCATCGGTCTCACCCTCATCGGCGAAGGGGTGTTGCTGGCGTTGGCGGTGTTCGCGCCGCTTCGGCCCGATCATCTACTGACCGTCCATCTCTCCATGATCATGCTGCCCTATGTGCTGCTGGTGTGCGGGACTGCGTTTCTCAGCGCCATCCTGCAAGTCCACGGGCGCTTCGCCGCGCCGGCAGCCACAAGCATTGTGCTCAACGTGTGCTTGATTACCGCCATCGTCATCTCCGCGCAACTCTTCAATCTCACGACCGACGCCGGCCAGCAGGCGGCGGTGCGGTGGCTGAGCTGGGGCGTGCTCATCAGCGGCGTGGTGCAGGTGGCCATGCTCCTGCCGAGCCTGCACGCGGCGGGGTTTAAGTTTCGGATCGCAGTAAATATATGGACTCCCGCGGTGCGGCGTATGCTCGCGCTCACCGGCCCGGTGGCGCTGGGCGCGAGCGTGCTACAGATCGGCGTGCTGATGGATAAGGGGCTTGCGATCGCGCTGGCCGAAGCGCCGGGCCAGACCATGATTCATCCGTTTGATCAGGCAATTCGCCTGCCGATGGCCGAAGGCGCCGCAGCGCGGCTCGATCTGGCGCAGTTTATGTATCAGTTTCCGCTGGGCGTATTCGCCATCGCGCTGGCGACGGCGATCTTCCCAAAACTCGCCGCCGAAGCGACGGGCGATCTCAACAAAGTGGCCGCGAGCGAAGCGTTTCGCAGCGTCCTTCGCCGCGGGATCGAAGCCTCATTGTTCATCGGCCTTCCGGCCAGCGCGGGCATGATGCTCGTCGCGCTGCCGGCGGCGCGGCTGCTATTTCAACACGGCAAGTTCACTGCGACGGATGCCGAATGGGTCGCGCTATCCACCGCGCTTTACGCATCGGCCATCTGGGCATTCAGCCTGCTCCAGATCATCAACCGGGCCTACTACGCGCTGCACGATGCCGCCACGCCGCTGAAGTGGGTTGCCGTCAATCTGCTGCTCAACGTCATCATCGAAATTCCGCTGATCTTCACGCCGCTGCGTGAAAGCGGCATGGCCGTCGGCACGCTGGTGAGTTTTTCGATTCAATCGATCGCGATGTTATGGATCCTCAACCGGCGCACCGGGGGAATCGGCCTGCGGTTGATCGCGGGCAACGTGCTGAAGATGATCTTCGCCACACTGCTGATGTCCGGTGCCTGCGCCGCGGTGATTTACTCGCCGATTTATCCCGCATCGGCCGGCAAATTATCGTGGGCGCTGCAAGTAGCGATCATCATGGTGGTGGGCGCGGGCGTTTACTTCGGCGCCTGCTTTGGAATGGGAATCGACGTGCTGAAAAACTTTCGCAAACGCGTTATACGATCGCAGCCAACCGAGACGTAGGGTGCCACGACCTTGGCTCTGCGGCCAAGTCGTGCGGAGTCGGAGTGCTGCAATTGCCAAACACGTCGCTGGCGCCCATCGGCGCGTTAGTTAAACGCCAAGTTCCATCACGCGCACAATCCCCCACAGCGCCGCGGCGGCGCCGGCCATGCCCAGCAGGCAGAGGACGAAAATGTGCAACGATTCGCGCGGCACCTCGGCCATTGTGCGGCACTTGATGCTTTTGTAGGCAATTGAGAAAAGCCCCACCAGCGGCAGCAGCAGCGCCATCCAGTAATCCCACACCGGCAGCGGGTGGATGAACGGCGTGTAGGCGAGAATGTGCATGACGGCGCTCATAGCGCGGGTTCTTTCGTTGCCGGTTCGCCATGTCGGCCGGCGCGGCTGGCGGAATCGATGATGGCCAACAGGTTGATCATGCCCGCGATGGCGGTGTAGAGCGAACCGATCTCGGCAATCCGCGCGTGCGATGCCGCCACGCCGGGCTTGCGGGCGTCGCGATTCGTGATGGCCGCCTTCAGATCCTGCGGCTTTGCGGCAGCGAGCGACAGTTTCGACGCGATCAGGCAGATCGGCCCGGTCAGCACCTGGCCGACGTACCACGGTTTGTTGACGATCTCACCCAGCGGACGCGTGGTGAGGGCGCGATCGCCGGCGTAAAAATTCGGGTCGTACCATTCCATTTTCTGGCCCACGTCGCGCCGCTGCGTGTCGCGCGAGAGTGCCGCCGAGCGCAGGCGCACTTCGAAGCCCAGGCTGTCATACCCCGGCACATCAATCACGCGAATGCCGGCGATGAGAATGCCCGAAAGAAACATGACGATTACCGTCACCCCAACGACGACGGCTCGGGCGCGCTGGCCGATAAGCGCGTAGCCCGCCCCGGGCAAGATCCATGCGGCGACGGCAACAATCGGGGGCGCTGAGAAAATCGATCGGTCGGCCATGTGAGGGGGTGGAGTGTATCCGGCGGACGTTGGGAGGCAAATCAATGCGCTACGTGGCGAGGCGCTGGAGCGCGAATTCGGATTAACGATTAACGATTGACGATTGATGATCTGCTCTATTTACAAACGGTCGCGCTGCTCGAATGCGCGTTCGACTCCGGCAACCCAGACCTGGTCGATCGGTGCGTTGCCGCAGCCGAAGATGAAGCTGTCGGCGGTCGCTTCGTCGCCGGCGCCCAACATCAGCGGGTGATCGAGATTGATCGTTAACAAGTCGGCATGTTTTCCCACTTCAATCGCGCCCGCGGGCACGTCGAGCGCGTGCGCGCCGTTGATCGTTCCAATTTCCATAAGCGCCGCAGCGCAGCCGCCGTCGACATCGACGACGATACCGCGCTGCTCGCGCCGCAGGCGCTGCGAAAACTCGAGCATGCGCAACTCCTCCGTGACACAAATGCGAATGTTGCAATCGCTTCCAAAACACACCCGCCCGCCGCGGGCGCGGATGTGCGGCACATCGGCAAATCCGTCCGAGAGGTTGCCCTCGGTTATCGGGCAAACGCAAATCGACGCCCCGCGGGCGATCCATTCGTCCAAATCTTCCGTGGTCGAATGCGTGCAATGGATCGCCGTCACGCGCTCGTCGATGCGCAGGTTATCCAGCAGCAAGCGCATCGGCGTTTGGCCGGATGCGGCGCGGCAGTCGTCGATCTCCTTGCGAACTTCCTCGACGTGAATATGGAATGGCCAACCGTTGGCGTGAGCCATGTCGCGGAAATAGCGCAGATCATCCAGCGCCACCGCGCGCACGCTGTGACACGCCACCGATAGGGATTGCCGCGATGAGTCGAGTTGATTGGCGAGCCGCCGGAGTTGGTTGGCGAACGCGTCGCGACTGATTGGCCCGAACCGTTCCTGTGCGCCCGACAACGGCGTGGTGAAGTTGCCCGTCGCGTAGAACGTCTGCATCAGCACGAGACGAATCCCCGCATCGTCGGCGGCGCGGGCCACTGCGGCGTCGAACGCCCACTGTTGCTCAATCGGAATCGACGTATGCGCGCCGGGATGATGCAGGTAGTGGAACTCGCCGACGGTCGTCATGCCCGCAGCGAGCATCTCTTCAAAAGCGCGGCGCGAGTGCGTGTAAAACGCGTCAACATCGAGCGACTCGGCGAGCCGATACATCGTCTCACGCCAGCTCCAGAAATTCCCGCGACCTGTTTCAAACCGCTGCGGCGTGCCGCGCAACCCGCGCTGAAACGCATGGCTGTGCGCATTCACAAACCCAGGCAACAGCGCACGTCGAGGAAGCTGAACGGCGTTTGACGGCGCTTGCGGTTTCGCGGAAAACACATCGCCAATTCGCCCATGCAGATCCACCGATATCGCAAGATCATGCTCAAACCGCGCCCCGGTCCAAACAAGCTCAGGCAAGATAGTTCGTCCACGCAGGTCCATGGCAGGTCCATCGCTAACCCAAACAAATCGGAGACGCAGGCAGGAATGTCTGTGCCATCCAGGCATCATTCAAAACTACAGTGCATCGTTCAAAAATCTCGACGACAAAAGATAAATGCCGCGACACACAGCACGACCAATTCAAACGCCAGCGACGACCCGATGAGCTTCACCGCGGTGCGGGCTTCGGATTCCTTCTGTATGCGCTGCATCACCTCGGGGTCTTCCGGGTCGAGCCGTTCGCCCCGATCGCGCGGCGGCGGAGGAGGGCCGTCGCCATTGCGCTGCCGGCGGGCTTCGCGACGTTCCTCCTGCGCTCTATGCGATTCTGCCTGCACGCGCATCAGCGGTTCAGGCTCCACCAGCCATCGAGTCATCAAATCGACTGTCTCTCCCGTCTTGGGCAGCGGCGCTTTGATCATGCGGAACAAGTCATACCACCACTGAAGCTTGCCGGCGGTCGCTTCGTGTTCGGGCAGCTTTTCCTGCGCGCCTTTAAGCTGCAGTTCCCAGGCGCTGTTGCCGCTCGACGGTTGCGTGCTCGCTTTGTTGTTGGCATCAATGATCTGCTGGTTGCGTTCGATCAACCGGTTCTGGTCGTCCACCCGCTGATCGGCCGCCGACTTGAACACCATCAGCGCCGCGTCGGTGGTGTTGAGGGAAAACAGCAGCAACCAGAACAACATCGTCACCAGCAGGCTCGCCAGTGCGCTGCGCGTGACGATCCCCAGCAACACGCACACGCAGTAGAGGTAGCTGAAGAACAGCGTCACCAGCGGTATCGCGAGAAAGATGCCGAATTCCCAAGCGCCGCTCTTGAGGCCGATCAGCAGAAAGCACGCCGCCGAGAACACCGCCACCTGCAGGGCCACAAACATCAGGCTGACGAGATACTTGGTAATGAAAAGCCGCAGCCGGCCCATGGGCTTGGAAAGATAAAGATCGATCGACCCGCCGCCGAGAAAGTCCGGGAACACGCCACACACGCTGATGAGCGCGAGCACGGTGGCGATCACGCCGAGCCACCACGGAATGGCGATGGTTGTGAAGATGACTTTATAGAATGTGGCGGCGGGGATGAAGTTGGTGCTCCAGGCGCGGTTCTCGAAACTGGCGCCGAAGACCTTGATCCCCTTTTCGTTGATGCTCACGAAGGCAAACGCGATCACGACCAGCAGTGACAAAATCAGCGTGATCCAAAACAGTTTCTTGGCGTTCAACTCGCGATAGGAATCGACCACCAGCGCCCAGGTTTGCGTGAGCCAGGTGCCGGTGGCGACGGGGGTTTGATACGGGATTGATGGTGTGGTCATGGTCGACAAATCTTCAGCCGCGAAGCGGCGACAGAGAGTAGCCCGGGGCGTAAGCCCCGGAGTTGTTGGCCGCAAGTGCAGCAAGCCCCAACGGGGCGACAGATCAAATCACCTTGAATGCTGAAGCTCCATCGTTCGACATCGAATTGGCGCGTTTCATCCCGTTGTTCTTTCGCCCCTTCGGGGCTTTGCAGCGCCTGCTTCAATCACCCGAGGCTTACGCACCCGGGCTGCTGTCTGTCGCCGCTTCGCGGCTAATTCGTTGGTTGCGCCTGCACGGCTTCCATAAACAGTTCTTCCAGGGTCGGCTTGATCAACTGCATGCGTTTCACCGCGATGCCGGCGGCGCGGAGTTGGTCGATCACCGGCTGCACCGCCCACGCGTCGGTCGTGCCGATGCGGATTGTTTCGCCGCCGACGGTGGCCTGGGGGAACATGGCCTTTAGTTTTGCTTCGAACGCGACTGCTGCACCTGACGATGTGCCCCCTCCCCAGCCCTCCCCCGGCGCACCGGGAGAGGGGGTTCCATTGGTCGCCGCAACCTGCAGTTCATAAAATCCGCGGCCCAGCGCCAAGTCGTTGATAGTGCCCTGCTTGGCGACCGCGCCGTTTACTAAGATGGCGACCCGATCGCAGATCATTTCAAGTTCGCTGAGCAGGTGGCTGTTGATGAAGACGGTTTTGCCCTGCTCTTTGAGCTTGAGCAGCACGTCGCGGATATCGCGCCGGCCGACGGGGTCTACGCCATCCGTTGGTTCGTCCAGCAGAATCAGATCGGGGTCGTTGATCATCGCCGCCGCCATGCCGATCCGCTGCATCATGCCTTTGCTGTACGTGCCCACCTTGCGCTGGGCGGCGTCTTTCATGCCCACCGTTTCGATCAGCATCTCGGCGCGCCGGCGGCGCTCGATACGCGGCACTTTTGAAAGCGCGCCGAAGAAATCCAATGCCTGCCGCCCGGAGAGATATCGCGGGAAACGGTGATGCTCGGGAAGATAACCCACGCGCGCCAATGTGGGCTTGTGCCCGACTGCATTCCCCAGCACCGTGCCGACGGCGTGCGTCGGACGAATCACCGTCATGATAATCTTCACCAGCGTGCTTTTGCCCGCGCCATTTGGCCCAAGCAGCCCGAACACTTCCCCGCGGCCCACCTGCATTGTGATTCCGCGCAACGCCGTCACGTTCCCGCGATAGGTTTTGCGGACGTCGTGAAGGTCGATGGTGAGGTCGTGATGCATGAATTGTAGGATGATAACGAGTATGGCGCGGAGTACACGTTCGCTAAACCCGAATGACGAAATCAGAAATCCGAATCAATGACGAAGCGCGAATCGACGAGTTCGAATGACGACTTCGGATTTCGTCGTTCGGATTTGATTCGGGTTTCTGGTTTCGTCATTCGGATTTTGATGAGACCTCGATTCAAGTCACTCCGTCAAACAACCCCGGCTCTTCCACAACCGCGCGCTCCACCTTCATAGTGATGTTTTCGCGACTGGCGTAAATTTCTTTCACTCTACTTATCCGGTCGGCATCTTCAGGTCGTTTATCCCAGCGGATTCGCTTGATCCGCGGGAAACGCATGGAATATCCACTGGCGTGGCGAGCCGACTTCTGCAATTGGTCCATCGCAATTTCCAGCACCACCTGCGGGCGTACCAGGAACACCCGGCCGTTGTCGCTCACCGCGATGGATTTGAATAGCTCGGTGAGCCGGCGAATTTCCTCATCCGTCACGCCGCTGTAGGCTTTGCCGATGTTGAGCAGCTTCGCGCTGTCGTCTTGCGGCTCGCGATCCCAGACGGCGAACGTGTAATCGCTCAGCACCGCGCGGCGCTTGCCGTGCCCGTACTCGGCGGCAGTGACCACGCAATCGAGCGTCGGCAGGTGCGTCTTGAGCTTGAACCACAGCCCCCCGCGCCGGCCGGGCGCGTAGGGCGAATCACGATCTTTCACCACCAGGCCCTCGTTCAACCGATCTCGCGCTGCGGCGAAAGCAATGTTGATGTCGTCGGCGGTCGTCACTTCCACAAACGCGCTGGTGTGCAACGGCCGGCCGGTCTTCATCGATGCCAGCGTCAGTTCGCTCAGCCCGCGTTTGCGAATCTGCAGCGGCTGATCGATGCATAGTTCGCCGTCACGATACAGCAGATCAAACGCAACAAACGCCGCGGGGTGTTGATCGAGAACCCGCTTCTCAACACCCTTTCGACCGAGGCGCTTCTGCAGGTGCGCAAACGGCAGCGGCGCGCCGTCCCGGTACGCCACGATTTCGCCGTCGAGCAAAAACGCGCCGGGCAGCCTGCTCAGGTCGGCGACGACGTCGGGGAAGCTCTCATCAATGCGATCCATGGTGCGAGAGTAGATCGCCAGCCGAGAGTCATCTTTGTGCACATGGGCGCGAATGCCATCGAGCTTGTCTTCGGCCCAGAACGCATTGCCTTCGAACGCAACGACAAGATCTTCGGCGGTCTCCTTCGGCGTGGCCAGCATGAATTGAATCGGATGAAACAGCGTAAATTTCGCATCGGCCAACCGATCGTTGCGAGCCAGCAACGCCACTTCTTCCAGGTCGCCGATGAGAAACTGCGCCTGCTGAATCTGCGACAGCGTCTTGCCGAACGCCTGCCCCACCGCCGCTGCCAGCACCCCTTCGCGGACGCCGGTGCGAAGATCGGAGAGGATGATTTTGACCAAATAAGCGATCTCACGCGGTTTGGTGCATGCGGCGAAAAGCGTTGTAAGGATGGCTCGCTTCGCTTCGTGTTCGCCGGTTTGAGCCAGATCGACAAACCCGTGGTGAAGCGCTATGAGCGTCAATCCCCTCTCCCGGTAATCCAGGGGAAGGTTAGGGAGGGGGCTTTGGTTCGGCGAAATGTCGGCTGTTGGTTCGCTGTAAGAACCCTCACCCCGGCCCTCTCCCGGGATACCGGGAGACGGAGCAAGAGCGGCCAGCGCTTCGCCGAGGTCGCCGTGTTGGATGGCAGCGTTGCGGTAGGTTGGATAGTCGAGCTTCCACAGCATCATGGCGACGGCGGAGATGTTGGCGCCGCTGATGCCGAGCACGCGTTCATCCGTCTGCGCGAACGCGCGCCCGCCGGCGTAGCGGACGGCCAGCAGCACGTCACGCTCGTCGTTCAACCCCGCAAAATACTCGGCGAGCAATCGCTGCTTCTCAAGTTTGCCTGGCACCTTCGCCACCGAGTCGTTGACTATCGCAAATTGGAGCAAGGTGGCCGACACGTGTGAATCTTAGCCCGGTTCGACCTATGACGGCGTTGTAGTGGATCAACTTCTAACGCTCAACCTCCAATAGTTCTTGTTCACTTTCGAACGTTGGGCGTTGAACGTTGGACGTTGGACGTTGGCTCCGCGCGCGCAAGACGATTTTCCGTCCCCGCCCGCAGCCGCGCGATGTTGGCGCGGTGTTTGAAGACGATCATCACCGCCACAAAACACGCGAAAACCAGCAGCGGCCATTGCACGCCGAAGATCGGCCAACCCGCCATCAAACCAATGACGATATACGCGATCGGGAACAGCAGCGCGGCGCTGATGCTGGCGATGCTAACGACGCGCGTTCGCCAGAACAGCACCGCCCATGCTAGCCCGCCAACCACGCCGGCGAGTGTGTAGAACGGCCAGACGCCCAGCACCACGCCCAGGCTCGTCGCGACGCCTTTGCCTCCTTTGAAGCCCAGGAAAACGCTGAACATGTGCCCGATGATCGCGCTGAACGCGACCGACAGCCACATCCAATATGTCAGAGAATTGGTCGCTTGCCGGCTTAGCACCCACCCCGCGACAAACGTGGGAACTAGGCCCTTGAGCATGTCGAGCAGAAAGACGATCGCGAAGTATTTCGCGCCCAGCAGGCGCCCTACGTTGGTGGCGCCGATGTTCCCGCTGCCGGCTTGGCGCGGGTCGACGCCTTTGCTCAACCCCACGATCAGCCCGAACGGAATCGACCCCGCGATGTACGCCGCGGGGACGAGGATGGCGAGCCAGGCGGATGGCGGCATCGGAGTATGTTTACCCGACACGTCGAACACTTTCATCGGGTGGCACAGACATTCCTGTCTGTGTTTCCGATACAGTCGAAGACACAGACAAGAATGTCTGTGCCACTCATAACGCGGATAATCAGATGAAATCCCCCACCCACGTCTCGGCGCGGAATCCCCCGCCGGCGCCGGTGCTGAAGATGATTCGGTCACTGAAGCTGCCGGCGATGCCCGCCGTCACGTTGCGCGGGAGGTTGGTGAGCGTGCTCCAGGTGTTGGTGGCAGGGTTGTACGCTTCGACTTTGCTCAACTGCGTACTCGGCCCGGCTTCGCCGCCGATGGTAATCAGTCTACCTTTGTAGCTGATTGTGCTGGCGTTGGCGTGGCTGCGCGCGCTGGTGAGGGACTTGACGCTGCTCCAGGTGTTGCTCGACGGGTCGTATCGGAATACGTCGGCCTTGAAAACGCTGGCCGCGTCCTGGCCCGTTTGCCCGCCGACGGCGTAGATTTTGCCATCCACCAGCGCCGACCCAAAGTGGTTCCGCGCCGCGGGCATTGATGCTCGGGTTACCCAGCCGGCAGCGGTGTTGTCGAGGTTGAGCGCCCAATGGTCGGCTTTATCTTTTCGAGCAGCGTCGCTACCGCCGAAAAAGTAGAGCGTGCGGCCGACCAGCACCATCTGCCCGCTGCCCCGCGCCGCCGGAAGGTTGGTAAGCGCGGTCCAAGTGTCGTTGGTGCTGTCGTAGCGAAACGCCTTGTCGGTGGCGAACGCCTGCGGGCCGGTGGGGCCTTGCGCGCCGGGAGGGTATCCGCCGGCGATGTACAGGTAGCGGGCGTCGCTCGCCGTGGCGGCGTGCGTGAGTTCCAGCGGGGCGTCGTTGAGCTTGGTCCAATTGTTCGCCGATGGATCGTAGACGTGGCCGATCTTGCTGGGCTTGTACTGCGAGTTGAGATACCCGCCAAAGGTGTAAAACTTCTCGCCAATGACCGCCCCGTATCCCTCGGCCCGAGGGGTGGGGTTGGCGGCTTTGATGGTCCATTTAAGCGTGCCGAGGTTTTGGCTGCCGTCGTTGTCGCTGATGTTGATGGTGGCCGACGAGTTGAACGCGTTGCTGTACTCCATCGCCATTGTCACAGTGATTGAGACGTTCTCCGATCCTTCGATCGCCGAATCATCGATCGGGTTAACGGCAATCACCGCCGTGGCGCTGCCCGGGGCAAATAGCGCGACGCCGCTGAGCAGGTCGTAGTCGCTGCCGTTCCCCGCGGCGCCGCTGACGGCATAGTTGACAGTAAGACCCGCCGCGGTCGAGCCGGTTCGGGTGAGCGTGAACGCGCCGGGATTGGTCGACTCGCCCGCCGACGCATCGCTGGCCGCCGCGCTCACCACCGGCAGGCGATTTGCCCCGCCCGTAATTTCCACGAACGCGATCTTGTTATTCGCCGCCCCCGAAGCGTTGCTGATCGTCAGCTTGCCGTCGGTCACGTTCACCGTCTGCGTTCCCTCGGCAAATCGATTGCTACTGCTGGGCGTGCCATTGACGGTGAGCACGCCTTCAACATTCACCTTAAAAACGCTATCGAAGAAACTGGCATCGCCGGCCACCACGCGCACCGTGTATGGGCCATTGGGCACGGCGATTTCCCAGGAATAGCTCGCGCCGTTTTTCTGCAGGTGGTGGAACGTGTCGTATCGCTGATCGGCCAGCACGTTGCGATCGCGCCCGTCGCGGTTGTCGGCCGACCAGCCGTAGGTCAGGCCGTTGCTGCGCAGACCGTAAGGCGCGCCGGTATCCACGCGGTAATAGTCGGGCACGGGGTTGGCGCCGTCGGGCTGAAAATTGATGCGACGCACAAACGCCGCGCTAGTCGCCGGCAGATCCGCGCTGCTCGCTGTCGGGGCCAGTTCACTAACCGTGAGCCGCTGCATCGCATCAGGGTCGCCCCAATGGTCACTGCAGAACAAAGCGCGGATTTCCAAAGATTCCATGAGACCGGCAAACGAGCAGCGATTGTGAGTCGTGTGGTGTTGCATAATCAATTCCCTGCTCGAGCCTCCGCGGGATAGAACTTTACATCAAGAACAGAGTGCCGGCGATCGGTGCATTGCTACAAATAAGCAGCATTATTATTGGCCCCGAAGGGCTGGAATGAACGCCATAATCATATCGCAAATCAAGGCTTACATCACTTTCCCACGAAAATGGAAGCGGAGGGTATTTCAAGATTTATCGAGCAAACCCCCCACGCCGCGCTGTGAGCCTTGGCGAACACGCGGGTCAAGCGATGCACATCAGGCTATGCTTGCATCGAAGAATCGAAGCCTTGTATCCCCATGCACCACTGCAAAATCCCCTACGCTTGCGCCGGAATCATCCCACCACGCCTTCAGCGTCCACCCGATGCCCCGCGACCGCCGCCGGCCATACCGTATCGCCTGTGCATCGCCGAGTGGCGGTGCAAATAGAAACTTTGTGCCGCCGATCGGCACGTATTTTCGGAGGACACACTTATGCGACTTGCAACTTCTATCATGGCGGCATGTCTGGCCACCACAACATTGGTCTGGGCCGACGACCCGATGAAACCCAACGATCCAATGAAACCCGATGCCCCGAGGAATCCCGATGGCTCATTAAAGCACGACGGCATGAAGCACAACGACGGCGTGAAATACGACAATGCCAAGAGCGATACGCAGTTGATGGGCCTTCCCACCGGCGTGACGGCGAAGGAACTCAACGATCAGGAAGACATCCGCTCCGTGCTCGCGTCGGCGACAAATGCCGCGTTCGTCAAAGGCGGATTTGATGACCTGATGGAACGGCTCACCAGCGCCGACCGAAAACGTATCGGAAGTTTCAGCGAGCAGCAGTTCGCCGAACTCGACGGCCGTATCGAACAGATTCGCAAGAACTGGCAGACGAAGTACGGCGAAAGCCTGAACCTCGACAACCCCAAGCTGTTCGAAGGCTTCGTGATGATCAAGGAAGGCGAGGTCACCGATGCCGCAACGGCACAAAAGAACTGGCCCGTCCGCGTGACGGGCATGTCGCCGCGTGAGCCGGCCAACGCCAACACTTTCGAGACCGCCAGCTATCTGGAGAACGGGCGAAACGTGGCAGTTGTTGTAGTGCCGAAGGGCCACGGCAACCCCGGCATCGCCGTTTCGATGCTGCATGAACAGGTGGACGATTGGCGCATAGACATCGCCGACAACATCACCGGACAGCAGGTCTACGATAACCTTAAGGCCTGTCTGACCAAGTGCGGCGACAACGTGGCCGAATGGCCGGCGGACAAGAACGAGGCGTATCGCGGAATGGCGCACGGCGTGCTCGTCGCCATCTACAATGTTCCCCGTGACGCCGGTTCGGCCGACTCGCGGTAACCAACTCAATCGCTGATTGCAGTGGTTAGATTATGAGCCCGCGGGCGGGACAACGATTCAATCGGTGTCCCGCCTGCGGTGCGTTGAGGGCAAGATTGTTTAGCCGCAGATTGACGCAAATTAGGATTCTCATGAGAGAAGGCCGGCTTGTACTGAATAATTCAAGTGATTCTATCTATAACAAGCATTCTTGGGTTCTTCGGTTCTTCGTGTTCAAATTAAATTGTATCAAACGCAGTTTGCCGCGGAAGAAGACCGCTACCGACCGCGCGCCACCGCCACGGAATCGGGCAGCAGATTGTCGATGACGGTTCGGGCCCGCGCCAGTTCCGCCGTGCGATCGCCGGAAAAATTGGTGCGCAGACGGATCGTGCCCTCGGCATCGATGACGAAAAGCGTTGCTGATTGATCGACGCGATAATCGCGCCAAACGTCGGCCTGGACATCAATCACCCGCGCCCCGCCGATGCCGGCTGTGGCGAGGTTCTGGCATAACTCGCGGGCGCGGACGGTTCCGGGTTCAATCTCCGTGCGGATGACCGTGACCGGCGCCACGCGCGGTTCGCTCCGGTAGCTGCGCTGCAGCGCCGCCAGGCGCGAATACTGTTCCGAGCCGCAATAACGCGGGTCGGCGATGCACAGCAAAACCACTTTGCCGCGCAGCGTATTCAAAGAAAGCATGTGAAGGTCGGCGTCGGGCAGAGTGAAGGCGGCAGCGGGCATCCCGGCGACCGCAACCAGCCCAGGGCGCAGCGGCGAACCGATCAACACGATGGACGAAGCCACAAAAAAAATAGCGACGGCGGACGCAAGCCCGCACACTGCAAAACGCCGGGAAGGCATGAGCATTTTCTCCGGTACAACCCCGCGTACGGCTCCGACCGTCGCAGGATCATCAACTATACCGCGGCTTTCGTTCCTGACAATTGAAGAATTCGTTAGCGGTCCGATAATTGCTTACGTTTTTGCGCGCAACGTGCCCCACGTTACAGATCGGATGAACAATTCGACAACAGTTCGAAGCCGTCTGCTGTAATGAGGTAGTCGTTTTCAACCCGAAGGCCGCTGCGCAATGCTTTGCCGTATAGCCCCGGCTCGATCGTGATCACGTCGCCGGCGGCAAGCACGTCGTGCCAGTTCTTGTTCAGACGCGGCGACTCGTGGGCGTTTAAGCCGATGCCGTGACCGAGGTGATGGTCGAACGAAAGGCCTTCGAAGCCGTGCAGGTGATCGATCGCTTGTTGATGCAAATCAGCGCACGCAACGCCGGGGCGAAGCTGCAGTTCGATAAAATCAAACACGTCGAGAATACGCCGGTGTGCGCCGCGCTGCAGCGGCGTCGGTTCGCCGCCGATGCAGAACGTCCGGCACAGGTCGGCAATGTATCCGTTGGGACCGAGGCCCAGATCCAGCGGCATCAATTCGCCGGCTTCGATCTTGCGATGGCGTGGCGGGCCGCCGCCGCTGTTGGATTGGAAATCATTTCCAAGCCATCCGATCGAACACCCGCATGCCCGCACCGCCGCGGCGTGGGACTCGGCGCACACGTCAACTTCCGTCATGCCCGGCGCGATCACTTTGCGAATGTGCGCGTAGATCGCCTCGACCCCGGCGATGCTCTGCCGCAGTAGGCGCACTTCCAATTCATCTTTCGTGCGGCGCAGTTTGAGCAACGCCGGAACAATACTAACGTGCTCGCAAGCGCCGCCCGCGGCCAGCGCATCGAAGCCGATCTTGCCCGCGTTCGGCACATGCTCGCTCAGCGCCGCCGCCGCCCGACCGATCGCGTGATCGACCAGCGTGCCGGCTTTCTGAACCACATACTCGATGGTGCGATCAACCGTCGCCGGCGGCGCGTCTCCGCCGGCCACGGCCAGCGTGATCGCGCCATCGGCGTCCAGCCATGCCGCGCCGGGGCGCAGGTAGACGGGTCGGTGGCCGGTAAGATACTGCACGTGCTCGCGCGAACTCACAAGCGCGCCGGGCAATCCATCCGCCCGAAGCAGCGCCGCCAGCCGCTGCTGGCGCGCCCGGTAGAACGGGTCATCGACATTGGATACTTTCGCCACGATCACCTCGTCATAAGGCCAATTCATCTCTGCTGCGATAACGCCGACCGATTATAAAACAGCGCGATCGTCGTCGACACCGCCATGAGCAGTATTACCGCCGGCCACGCCTGTTGCATGTTGCCCTGCTCGTAATCGAGATAGATGCTGATCGGCAGTGTGCTGTTTTTATCCTGCATGCCGAACACCATCGCGGTGGCGCCGAACTCGCCCAGCGCCCGCGCGAAGCCGAGCATGATTCCGCTGGCCAATCCGCGGGCGGCCATGGGCAGGCTGATGTGCCAGAAAAGTTGCAGCGTGTTGGCGCCGTAGAGCCGGGCGGTGTCTTCCATCTCGCGCTCCACGCTGGCGAACGCGGCGCGGGTGGGAAGATAGATCAGCGGCAACGCCACCAGCGCCGCCGCCATCACAGCGCCTTCGAAGCGAAACAGAATCGAGTAATCGAACCAACTGTTGAACCACCGCCCCGGCCACCCGCGCGACCCCAGCGCGATGATGATGAGATAGCCCAACACCGTCGGCGGGAGGACCATCGGCACGACGATCAACCCTTCCACCAGGCTCATCCCGCGATAGCGCTTTCGCGTGTGCAGATACGCCAGCGGAACCGCAACCACGACGGCGGCGAGCGTGGCCAGCACGGTCACCCGCAGCGAAAGCCAGAGCGGTGGCAATAAATCGGCCATTATCGTGCAGGTTGAGTGGCGGGCGTCGTGTGCGGCGAAGCGAAACCAAAATCCACGAATCGCTTCTGTGCCGACTCTTGCATGAGATCGTCGAGAAACGCCTTTGCTTCGACTTCGTGTTTCGACTTTGCAACAACCGCTACCGGATAAACAATTGGATCATGCAATCTCGCGTCCACCATCAGCACCCGCCTGATTTTGTCGCCGGATAGCTTTGCATCGCTTGCGTACACAAGCCCCGCCGACACCTCGCCGCGTTCGACGTAGTTGAGCACCTGCCGCACGTTGGCCGCGGTGATGATGCGGTCGGCGAGCGACGATTCGATGCCCGCCGACTTTAATGCCTGCGACGCATAATGCCCCGCCGGCACGGTGCGCGGCTCGCCGATGGCGAATTTCTTGATGAGCGACAGATCAAGCGTGGCGAGCGAGGCGGCGGTCAATTTCGAATCGATTGGGGCGATCAGCGCGAGTTGATTACCGATGACATCGCGCCGCGTCGTTGGATCAATCGCGCCGGCGGCGGCGAGGTCATCCACCTGCTTCACCCCGGCGGAAATAAATACATCCACTGGCGCGCCGTTGAGAATCTGCTGCTGCAACTGACCGGAAGAACCGAAGACGAATTCGACGTCGCCCTTTCCCGCGGCGTTGCGGTCGGAGGCGATCTGGGTGAGCACGTCCTTCAAACTGACCGCCGCCGCGACGACGAGGGCTTCGGCGCGCGCCAGCGTTGTGGTCATCAAGAATACACAGAAGATGGCGATGGTTTTCATCATGGTTTCACCGAACAGGGTCGCATTGATATTAGCCGCAAATAAACGCAATTGCCGACTCCCCCTCGTTGTACTTAGGGAGGGGGAGGCAACTTGGCTAAATCGCCAGTGGAATCGCCGCGGCCGAACATACGACTTTGAGCGCGTCGGCGGCAACTTTAAACAACGCCTCACCCGTTTCGCCGAACGAATGCCCCGCCACCTTGAGATGCGGCTCGAGGCTCAAGCACCCGCGATAACCTGAGTTGTATGCATCGGCAAGAATCGGCACGAGTTGCCCATCCCCCTGCCCCGCCGGCACCACCTTGCCGGTGCCGTTCATCGCATCCTTGATATGAAAGTGCGCGGTGAACGGCTTGAGGGCCGGCCAGATGGCCAGCGGGTCTTGCCCGCACTGCACGAAGTTGGCAAAGTCGAACGCGGTGCGCAGCTTGGGCGAGTTGACCGACTGCATGAGATCGACGCATCGGCTGGCGATGTCGCCGTAGATTCCTTTTTCATTTTCGTGAATGAGCGTCAACGGCAGATCTTTGATGTATTCAATCTTCTTACGAAATCGATCGAGCACGGCCGTGCGGTGCGGCGCGATTTCACCCTTCCCTTCGCCGCCGGGCGGATAATAACTGAACACGCGGATCAACGGCGCGTTGAAAAACAACGCCGACTCGACTGCGATTTTGAACCGCGCGAAATGCTCTTCCCACGGCTGATCAATCGCCACTTTACCGACGGGCGACCCGATCGAAATCACGCCCATCTTCGCCTCGGCCAGCTTGACCTTGATAGCCCGCCGCATCTCCAGATCAAAATCGAGCACGTTCGTTCCGTACGCCCCGCGGAGTTCAAAGAGCTTCACGCCATTGGCTTTGCAGACGCGAATTTGCTCATCGGCGTCGGGCGAGATTTCGTCGGCGAACGCGGCGAGGGATAGCATGGTTGATCCTCAATTTGCGCTAACTATTTGGTTAGACTTCAAACCAATAATAAAGATTTACTATCAGCGATGGCAAGTTAATGTTGTTCCTTGTCCACGCTTTCTATGACCGCTACGACTGACCGTCACATCACCCCCATCGCCTGAGAGAGTCTTCGCACTTCGTTCACGCTCATCCCGCCGAGTTTGGGGACACGGCTTGAACCCAGCGGCGGAATGATCGCGTGGCCCAGGCCCAATCGCGAGGCTTCGCGGAGGCGCTGTTCCAACTGGGGCACGTTGCGGATTTCGCCGGCCAATCCCAACTCGCCCAGCGCCAGTGTGCCGATGGGAAGCGGGCGATTCAGATGCGCGCTGGCGATCGCCAGCGCGCACGCGAGGTCGGCCGCGGGTTCGATGATTTTTACGCCGCCGACCACGTTCACATAGACATCGTCCGCCGCCAGTTTTAATCCGGCGCGCTTTTCGAGGACTGCCAGGATCATGCTCACGCGATCGCCGGAATAGCCGCTTACTTTTCGCTTGGCCGATCCGATCACGCTGCTGGCCGTCAGCGCCTGAATCTCGACGAGCATCACCCGCGACCCCGTCACGGTGGCGGTGAGCACGCTGCCGCTCACTGCTTCGCCATCGTGCGGTTCGACGAACATTTTGCCCGGGTCGTCGATCGGCTTGAGGCCCTCGCCGGTCATTTCAAAAATGCCCACTTCGTGCGTGCTGCCGAAGCGATTTTTCGTGCAGCGGACGATGCGATGGCTGTGGTGTCGATCGCCTTCAAAGTAGACGACCGTGTCAACAATATGCTCAATAATCTTCGGCCCCGCCAGCGTGCCGGCCTTGGTCACATGGCCGACGACGATCACCGCCGTGCCGGTGAGCTTGGCCAGGTACACCAGTTCCATGCAGCAATCGCGCAACTGCGTGACCGATCCCGGCGCCGCTGGCAGTTCGGGTTTGTAGATCATCTGGATCGAATCAATCACCACCACGCGCGGTTTGTGCTTGCGAATCTGATTCAGAATCCGCTCGAGATTCGTCTCGGCCAGAATGAGCAAATTCGGCGAGTTGATCCCCAACCGCGCCGCCCGCAGCTTGGTCTGCTGCGCGGATTCTTCGCTGGTGACATACAGAACGGGCGACGCGGATGTGGAAGGTGAGGCTCCCGCCGAACCGTCGTGTGAAATGGCGATGCTTACGTCGACGGCTCGGCGGGAGCCTCGCCCTCCACTATCTCGGCCTCCACTATCTCGCCCACCACTTTCGCCAAGCATCCCCGCCACCTGCAGCAACAGCGTGCTCTTGCCGATACCCGGCTCGCCGCCCACCAGCGTCGCACTGCCGGGGACGATCCCCCCGCCCAGGATGCGATCAAACTCCGCCACCCCCGTCGGCGTGCGCGCGGTGTCGGCGCTGCTGATGTTGTCGAGCGTCTTGGCTTCGGCGCCGTGAATAAGATCGCTGGTCGCGCGGCCATCATCGTATGATCCACCAAATCTTGTGCGCGATGAATAATCCGGGGCTAAAGCGCCCGGCTTGTGCTTGTCTTCTGTCGGTGGTGTGAACTCTTGCAGCGCATCCCATGTGCCGCAATCCGGGCACTTGCCGAACCACTTCGGATGCACGCTGCCGCAGTTGTTGCAGAGGAACTGTTTGCGAACCTTGGCCATGGCGCGCATCCTACCCGCTCCACACGCCAGCAACCCGTAAGGCGATGAATTGTGCCACGTGGCACAATCGATCAAAATCATCATAAGTCATTTATTGGTAAAGACTTACGTCAATTTCAAAAAGTGGCGGCACCTAACGTACTGTTAACATAGTTACTAATCTCCATGTGACCGCCCGTCCCTTGGCCGGAGTCGCACTGCTGACTAATTACCCGCGATTCCACGCCGATCGACCTGATAGGCCGCCTCACTGTCAACTGTTATAGCGCCCGCTGCCGTGGTCGCCGGGGAAGGAGCCTTCTGTGGGTGGCACGGACATTCGTGTCGGTGTTTCCGATTCCAAGCGCCGCAAATCGGAGACACAGACAGGAATGTCTGTGCCACCCGATCAGATTCACCAGCGCATCGCCGCCGCCGCGAAGGAGTTTAACGAGCGGCGCGAGGCGTGGCTGAAACTGCCGGAATGGATCGAGCCGCTGGCGGCGCAGATTGATGCCGACGACGGTTTTGCCGATGTACCCAAAGAGGCCCGCGTGCTAATCCGCCAAAGCGCCATCATGGCCGCCGATGGTTGCAACATTGATTCGTCGCAAGGATGCGAAGAAACTTGCCGGCCAATGAGCCCGAACGCCCGACACACTGCGCGCCCCGCCGTCATCCTGCTTTCCGGCGGGCTTGATTCGGCCACCGCGTTGGCTATCGCCGTGCGCGACGGCTTTACGCCGCACGCGATGAGTTTTCGCTACGGCCAGCGCCACTTGCACGAGATCGAATGCGCCAAGCGCATCGCCGCCGCTTGCGGCTTAGCGGAACATGTGATCGTGGATATCGACCTGCGCGTTTTCGGCGCATCGGCACTCACCACCGACATGCCCGTTCCCAAGGATCGCGACGTGCGTGAAATGAGCGAAGGCATTCCCATCACTTACGTGCCGGCGCGAAATACCATCTTTCTGTCGTTCGCCTTAGCCTGGGCCGAAACGCTGGGCGCCGCCGACATTTTTATCGGCGTGAACGCGCTCGACTACAGCGGCTACCCCGATTGCCGGCCGGAATACATCGCCGCGTACGAGCGCATGGCCAACCTCGCCACGCGCGCCGGGATTGAAGATAAAACGAAGCTCACCATCCACACGCCGCTGATCAGCATGACCAAAGCGCAGATTATCAAAGCCGGCCTCGAATTGGGCGTCGATTATTCGCTCACCAGCACGTGCTACGACCCTTCGCCCTCCGGCGAAGCGTGCGGCCGATGCGATGCGTGCCGGCTGCGACTTAGAGGCTTTGCCGAAAACTGCGTTGCCGATCCGGTGCGGTATATCTTGCGCTAGCCAGATTTTTTAGCCGCAGATGAACGCTGATGAACGCAGATGGGAGCAAAGGTGCTGATTGCTAAATGCACTGATTTTACATCTGCGTTCATCTGCGTTCATCTGCGGCTTATAAATTCGGGGACGCGGTCGCCGCGCCCGACACCGCTCGTTCGATCGCCGCGCAGAGAAACTCAAAATCGACCGGCTTGGTCAGATGTTCGGCAAACCCCGCGGCGCGGCTGGCGGATAAGTCGGCGGCGGCGCCGTAGCCCGATAGCGCGATCGCCGGCGCGAGGACGTTCTTGCCTCGCAGCGTTTTAAGCAGGTCATGCCCGTTGCCGTCGGGCAGGCCGATGTCGCTCACGATCACGTCAAACGACTGCTGCTCGGCGGCGGCGAGGGCGGCGTGGTGGGTCATCACCGTTGTGACCGTGCAGCCGCAGCGCCGCAGCAAACGCGCCAGAATGTCGGCGGTGGCGGAGTGATCTTCCACCAGCAGCACCTTGAGGTTCATCGGTCGTGGTGGGACGGCGGCGGGCGCTCCGGCGGCGCTCGGCGGGCGCGAACTTCGCTGCGGGATCGCGCAGGGCCGCGCAAGCGGGATGGTGAACGTGAACGTAGCGCCCCGGCCCGCCCCGGCGCTTTTTGCGATGATCGTGCCGTTCATCCGCTGCAGCAGCGAACGCGCGATAGCCAAGCCCAGGCCCAGCCCCGTGTATTCGTAGCGATGTTCCGCCTCGCCGCGCTCGAATGGCTCGAAGATATGTTCCAGGTGCTCGGTGGCGATGCCGATGCCGGTATCGGTCACGCTGAGGCAGAACGCGTTCTCACCCTCGTTGGCTGTTTCGATGGTGACCGTGCCGCCGGTGGGCGTGAACTTGATGGCGTTGCCGATCAGGTTGGCCAGCACCTGCCCGAACCGCCGGGGGTCGGCGCTGATGACACTCTTTGACGCTCCAAGAACGCGATTAAACTCGATGAGTTTTCCATCCAGCGAAGCATTTGCATTGCTAATCGCCTGATCGATCAACGGGTTGGCGTCGCACGCCCGCAGGTGCACCTGAAAATCGCCGCGCACCAGCCGCGTGACGTCGAGCAGATCATCAATCAGCGCCGACTGAACCTGCACGTTGCGGTGGACAAGTTGCAAATCAGCCCGAACATCGGCGGGCAGACGGGCATCGTCGCGCAGCACCGACAACAGCGCCTGCGCGGGCGTAAGCGGCGTGCGCAGTTCGTGGCTTAAGCTGGCGATGAACCGATCTTTGGCGCGGCTGGCGGCTTCGGCCTGTTCCTTGGCGCGCACAATCTCCTGTTCGGCGCGCTTCCGCTGCGTGATATCGGTGATGAATCCTTCGAGCATCAGCAACTCGCCCGACGGGCCGTGCACGCCCTGACCCTGTTCCCACATCCACCGCATCGAGCCGTCGCGGTGACGAACCTGGTATTCGAGATGGAACGGTTGGTGTGCGTTCACGCCGACCTGCACATTGTTCCATACCTGCTCGACGTCGCCGACATCAATTAACGAAGCCCACGAAACGCGGCCGGAAAGAAACGCCTCGGCCTCGTAGCCCACGACATCGCTCGCGCGCTCGGAGATAAACTCCATCGTCCAATCGGCATCGTTACGACAGCGATAGGCGATGCCCGGGAGGTTCGACACCAGCAGTGCCAGCCGGCGTTCGCTTTCGCTCAGCGCGTTCTGGGCCTTCATCCGCTCGGTAATGTCCATGATCGCGCAGACCGCCCGCTGCGGCACGCCGCCGGCGTCACGGATGATGGTGGCGGCGACGTGAATCCACATCACCGAGCCGTCTTTGCGAACGCACCGTTTTTCCGAAACGTAGTCGTCCACCTCGCCGCTGAGCATGCGGCTGAGCTTCTGCGATTGCGCGGCGCGGTCGTCGGGGTGGGTGAAATCCAGCGGCGTGAGGTGTAACAGCTCTTGGGCGGTGTAACCGGACATCTGGCAATACTGCTGGTTGGCCTTGATGAACTTGCCGGTTTTCGCATCCACCTCCACCATGCCGACGATGGCCAATTCAAACGCGGCGCGAAACTGCGATTCGCTTTCGCGCAAGGCGGTATTGGCCGCCACGCGGTCGGTGACATCGATGCCCTGGCTGAGAACCGAAACCAGCTTGCCGTGTTTGTCGTAGAGAGAGCTGCCGTACCAGGCGATCCAGACGATGGAACGGTCTTTGCGAAAGTTGCGGACCAGTATCGAATCCGTCGCGGCCCGGCCCGACAGCAGCACCTCGACGTGCTTCATGGCCGCATCCATGTGATCAGGATGAATGAGCGGCGGGTTCATTTCATCGAAGCGCGTGCCGATCATTTCCTGGGCGGTGTAGCCGTAAATCCGCTCGGCGCTTTTTGACCATCGAGTGAACCGTAAATCGGGCCCCCATTCGACGATGGCGATCGGTGAGTTATCCAGATGTGCTTCTAGTGTTTCGCGGGCGCTGCGCAGGTCATGCTCGGCGACAATGCGATCAGTGATATCGACCGCCTGCGACAGCACCGAGATCACCTTGCCCTGCGCATCGAGCAGCGCGGAGTTATGCCATTCGCACCAGATAATCGCCCCGTCTTTGCACACGTTACGATTGATCGCCGAGAACCGCGGCAGCGTGCCATCCAGCAGAAGATCCATCTGAAGGTTCAGTTTCGGCTGGTCTGCTTCGTGAATAAACGTGCGGTCCTTGAAACTAAAGCCGATCATTTCCCCGGCGGTGTATCCAAACATTCGCTCGGCGCCGTTCGACCAGCGCAGCCAGCGAAAATCGGGCCCCCACTCGGTGACGGCGATCGGCGAATTGTGCACGTGCAGGTCAAGCCGATCCAGCGTCGCCACCAGCGCAAGGTGTGCCTCGGCCCCGCCGCCGGCGAATGGCTCGGCGGCGGCGATGAGCCGGGCGATGGTCGCCGGATCGCGGTCGCCGCCGCGCACTTTGCGCAAAACCTCGGCGAGTTGATCGGCTGCAGAGAACGACATGCGCCTCATATGTTATCGAGTTGTGACTACGATCACGATCAAACCCCTCTCACACATCACGTAACGCACATTTCACGAGAATTTGCGTATTTAATTGAAATTTCTACCGATCCCGCGGCTACACTGACTGTTGGTGTCGTAGAATAAGAAGATTATGCCTCTGAGACGTCGAATCATTGCCGCTGCCGTTTTTGTCGCCGCCGTGTTCTTCGGGGGAAGCGCCGACGCCGTGATTCTCCGGTCTACCGCCACCCGAAACACCATCGCGCCCGCCGGTGCGCTGGCAAATAGCGGGTGGCAATTGCAAGGCCGTTGGCGCGGTTTTCTGGGTACGCCGATCAGCAAGAAGTACTTCATCACCGCCGGCCACGGCGGGGGGGACGTCGGGACGAAGTTTTACCTTGGCGCGCGCGTGTTCACGACAACGGCGATGTGGGACGACCCCGCGACCGACCTGCGCATTTACTCGGTCAACAAAACGTTTGATGCGTGGGCGCCCCGGTACACCGGCAACCGGGAAGCCGGGAAACATGCCATCATTTTCGGCCGCGGAACGCAACGCGGCAACGAAGTTCGGGCCAACACGATTCTTAAAGGCTGGGAATGGGGAACCAATGATCAAGTGCAATCCTGGGGTTTGAACCAGATCGATCAAGCCATTGTCGGCGAGGCCGACGAAGGCAGCCTGCTTCAATCCGACTTTGATTTCAACGGCATCACCAATGAAGGAACCATCTCCGCCGGCGACTCCGGCGGCGGCGCGTTCATCTACAACAAGATCACCGCCCGTTGGGAATTGGCCGGAATCAACTACTCGGTAGACGGCCCCTTCAAACGCACCAGCAACGGCGCCGATTTTAACGCCGCGCTGTACGACCTCGGCGGCATTTTCTACGGCGGGCAAACCATTCCCGATGCCACAGTTGATAACCCGTCGCGGTTCTTCCTGTCGAGGCTGAGCACCAACCAGTCGTGGATCAACGCCGTCTTCTCCGGCGCACTTTCGCCGACGGCACTGGCGCCGCCCTCGACGCAGGGCGTGCCGGAACCAACCATTGGCGCGCTGATGCTAACAGGTGGGCTCGCGTTTCTGCGACTTCGCAAGTAAGTTTCCAACCATGTTGCGAAGGTTCGCGCGAAAAGTGTTGCCGGCTCGCATAACACAGTGGTTGCACGAACGGCGAGTGGCACAACTCGTTCGAGAGTATCCGACACACGTTGTCGAACATCGGTATCACGGGTTCCCCCTCAAAGTCTATTTATCCGACGGCTTAGCGGCCGGTTGGTATGACAATGACTGGGAGCCGATGGTTGAACTTGAATTTCTTCAGAAACATAGACTGGTTCCTGGCGCGAGGGTGTTTGACTGTGGCGCCCATCAAGGCGTTGTAGCCATGATGCTGGCGAAGATCGTTGGCCCCGACGGATCCGTGATCGCGGTCGAATGCATGGAACACAACTGCAAAGCGGCGCGACGCAATGCTGAGCTTAACGACCTAAAGCAAATACAGGTAATCCATGCCGGAGTCGCCGACGTCGCAGGAGAATTGCGATTCGGAAATGACCTGAACTCGACGGCAAACACGACCGGCGGGAGCGTTATCGTGCCGGCCGTCACGATTGATCAACTTGCGGAGAATCATGGCCCGCCCGATGTACTGTTTATCGATGTCGAAGGTTATGAGCTAAAAGCATTGCAGGGTGCCCGGCAAACACTATCTCGCCGCCCGAGTTGCTTTGTTGAAGTCCACGTCGGACACGGTTTGGAGCGCGCCGGGGGGTCGGCCAGCCAAATCATTGACCTGCTGGCATCGTATGAATTGAGCCTGAACGTTTTTCGCGAGTCGGAGCGGAACATCTATTCGATCAATGACTGTCCGCCCGACCTGCTTCGCGATCGATTCTTTCTTCTCGCTGTTTGACGTCACCGCGCGTACTCCACCGTCCGCACCTCGCGCAACACCGTCACTTTGATTTCGCCGGGGTACTGCATTTCTGTTTCAATCTTCTTGCTGATGTCGCGCGCCAGCTTGGCTGATGCCCGGTCGTCGATCAATTTCGCGTCGACGATGACGCGCACCTCGCGGCCGGCCTGGATTGCATACGCCTGGCGCACGCCTTCGAAGCCCGCGGCCAACTCTTCCAGTTCCTGCAGACGCTTCACGTATCGTTCCAGACTTTCACGCCGCGCACCGGGGCGGCTGGCGCTAATTGCGTCTGCGGCCATGACGATCGGCGTGTACGGCGTGGTGCTCGGCACGTCGCCGTGATGCCCGGCGGCGGCGTTCAGCACCGCTTCGGGTTCGTTGAATTTGCGCAGGAATTCCATGCCGATGATCGGATGCCCGCCTTCCTGGTCATGATCCATCGCTTTGCCGATGTCGTGCAGCAGTCCGGCGCGACGCGCCAGCGCTCCATCAAGCCCGAGTTCGTCGGCGATGACTTGCGAGAGATACGCCACCTCCAGGCTGTGCCGCAGCACGTTTTGACCATAACTCGTGCGAAAGTGCAGCCGGCCGAGCAGCGGAATGATCGCCCGGGCCAGGTTGGGAATGTTCGCTTCCTGCGCCGCGTCTTTACCGTACTTCAGCAACTGCTCGTCGACTTCCTTTGTCGTCGTCGCGACGATTTCCTCGATGCGCGCCGGATGAATTCGGCCGTCCTGCACCAGTTTTTCCAGGCTTAGCCGCGCCACTTCGCGGCGCACCGGATCGAAGCAGCTCACAACCACAAGGCCCGGCGTGTCGTCGATGATCACATCAACCCCGGTCACTTTTTCGAACGACCGAATGTTCCGCCCTTCGCGGCCGATGACGCGGCCTTTCATGTCGTCGGTGGGAATGATCACCGTCGACACCGTGTGGTCGGCGGTCTGGTCGGCGGCGTAACGTTGGATCGCCTGCAGAATGATCTGCCGGCTTTTGTCTTTAGCTTCTTCCTGCGCCTGCTCGGTGATCTTCTGGATCATCGCGCCAACTTCGCCTTTGCATTCATCCTCAACCCGCTTGAGCAGCATTTCTTTGGCCTGCTCGACGGAAATATTGGTGATCTGCAGCAGTTTGTCTTTTTGCTGCTTCAGCGTTTCGTCCACGTCCGCTTCTTTTGCCTTTACACTTTGCTCGCGGGCGGCCACGCTGCGGTTGAGGTCGTCGAGGTGTCGCTCTTTCACGGTCAGCGTGTCGAGCTTTTTATCCATCATGTCTTCGCGCTTGGTGAGCCGCTGATCAAGCTCATCGAGCTTGCGGCGGGCCGATTCATTTTCGCGCTCGAACTTTTCCTTCGCTTTAAGCTGTTCCTGCTTGGCGGTCAGCTCGATTTCTTTGGCTTTGTTTTCCGCCTGCTGCCGGCTGGTGGCCAGCAGTTCGTCGGCCTGATGACGCGCCTTTTTCATGGCGCTGCCGGCGAACATCTGCATTACGCCCAGCGTCGCCCCCGCTCCGGCGATCAATCCGACTAAAATCCCGATGGTGAGTTCCATGTTGCATCCTCGTTGTCCGACAGTTCCCGCAGCGCGACGAAGCGCGCACCGAGCGTCGGTTCAAAACAGATTGGTTTGAGGATGCCTGCTATTGAAGATGAATCGCAGCGCACTCGAACGATCAGCATGGTTAACAAATTCAACCCGTTGATCGAGGCGATTGCAGCATTCGGCGGCGGGACATGGGTGGAGCCCTTGACGGCATATCTGCTGACAACATAACCCCAGCCGGCCCGTCGCGATGGTCGCGGCGAACCCGATAGTGGGAAGCGCCTGGCAATAACCGGGGCAACAACGCCGCCGCCGACCACCGAGCCAAATGCTCGTCGACCGGCCGCGACACCCACAGCGCCAGCAGCACAGCAGCGCAGACGGGCAAAACCCAACTCAACTGGTTGGCGACCGCTGCGAGATGTTCAGGCAAAAAATCCACGTTTTAGTCACGCTCACCGACGCAGTTTTGCCAGCCAGGCCGACAAACCCGCGACGAAACGTCAATATCAGACAACCTTCGGCGGGCACTGGAACCTCCAGCCCCGCCCAGGCAAAAACCAAGTATTAACCAAAGCTTGATCCTTGCCACACAGCATCATACGGGTTGACCGAAATCTTGCCAAGCAAAAGAGTTCCGGTCGTTCGAAGCCCATTTTTCGACTCCTGAATGCCGTCTCCTGTCTCGCGCCCCCGGCCGTTGAGACTGCGAGTGCATGGGGCATTACTTAACTCCCTTCTGAAAAAACAGTTAGATGCAAAAAACGCCGTTGAGATGATGTTTGGGGCTGGGACATTCTGGGACACTCTGGGACATTCGCGCGCCCGAGCAGCGGGGCGCGTACCTTGTCCCGCCGCAGCCACGCAGCGCCAAGGTTTGCCGGGCCGGATTCAATCTCGCGTTTTCCACAAGCCCGTTGTTTTGAGATTGGGGGCTGCGGGGAGGGTTGTGCGCCGGGCGCGATTTGCAGCAGGAACGCGCAACGATCGAACATCCTCGCGAGTTGGCACTATGCTTCGTAAGATGAGAGCGTTTCAGTTGATGGAGGATTGTTGATGTTAACCCGTCGCGACTTGCTTGCCGCCGCCGCCGTGAGTGCGGGGTTTCTGGGCGCGCGCCGGTTATTCGCCGGTGCCCCCGCCACCCTTCCCACCACCGCCGGTTATGGCCCGCTGCTGCCCGACCCTGCGGGGCTGTTTGATGTGCCGGCGGGGTTTTCCTATCGCATTTTCTCGCGAACGGGGCAGGTGATGGACGACCAGCTTCGCGTTCCCGGCAAACACGACGGCATGGCGGCGTTCGCCGGGCCGAATGGCTCGACGCTGCTGGTTCGCAATCACGAGCTTAGCGCCGACTTGGGCGCGGCCGACGCGTTCGGATTTAACAAAGAATTGCTGCGGCGCGTCAGCCCGGGAAAGTTTTATGACTTCGGCTTCGGCAAAAACCCCTGCCCCGGCGGAACGACCACGCTCGTTTACAACACGCGCGATCAGATGCTCGAACGCCATTACCTTTCGCTAGCGGGCACGCTGCGCAATTGCGCCGGCGGGCCGACGCCGTGGGGAAGCTGGGTGACGTGCGAAGAAACGGTCATCCGCGCCAATGAAACTGAATACGAAAAAGATCACGGCTACAACTTCGAAGTGCCCGCAACAGTGGAGATGGAGTTGGTCGATCCTGTTCCACTGCGCGCGATGGGCCGGTTCAATCATGAAGCGATCGCCGTCGATGCAAAGAGCGGCATTGTGTATCAGACCGAAGATCGCCACGAAGGATTGATCTACCGCTACATTTCAAACATAAAAGGAAAACTAGCCGAGGGCGGGCGATTGCAGGCGATGCGCGCCAAGGATCGCAAAAGCCTCGACACGCGCAACTGGGAGCCGCAACGCACGATGGATGCCGGCCTGCCGATCGCCGTGGAATGGGTCGATATGGAAGACATCGAATCCCCCACGGATGAACTACGGATGTGGGGCTTCTACGCCAAAGGCTGTGCAAGATTCGCCCGCGGCGAGGGCATGTGGGCCGGCCAGGATGGCATCTACTTTGCGTGCACCAACGGCGGCACGCGCAAGCAGGGACAAGTTTTTCGGTACACGCCCTCGCCCGCGGAGGGCACGGCGGCCGAGGTGAATAATCCCGGCAAGCTCGAACTTTTCATCGAGCCCAACAACAGCAATTTAATGAACAACGCCGACAACCTGACGATCGCCCCCTGGGCCGACGTGGTTTTCAGCGAAGACGGCCCCGGCGACAACTTCCTGCGCGGCATCACGCCCAAGGGTGAGATTTATACCATCGGCCGCAACGCCATGAACAACAGCGAGTTAGCCGGCTGCTGCTTCAGCCCGGACGGGACGACGCTGTTTGTGAACATTCAGAATCCGGGATTGACGGTGGCGATTTTTGGGCCGTGGCGGGGGTGAAGGGCTCAAGGACAACATGGATTTGTCGCATCGACCAAATATTTTGTATCAAGCGTGTCTGGATCGCGCGCACAGTGCAAGCGTTCTGCTTGATTCTGTGCGTGACTACCCAATGGCAATGTACACTGCTGGACTCGCGGTCGAATGCATCATCCAAGCGATTGCATTGAATCACGGAGCGACGCACAACGCGCGGCACAACCTTGCAAATTGGCTGACCAAATGCCCTGAAGCTCTGGATGACACACTGCGAGGTACGGGGGAGTGGAACCTTGTCGTGGCGCTCTGGCGGAATGAGCTAAGATACTTGTCATTCGAAGGGTTGCTCCATCATTTGCGTGAAAGAAATCATGTGCGGGGGCTGAAAGGCAGTGTAGAATCACTCGTCCGAACGTCGGCTACGCGATTCGTGTCGGCTGCCGGCGTGGTTCAAAAGAAAGGTGTCGCAGAATGGCTGCGAAGCTGCACAAAAAAAAGGTAGTCGCTGTATTACTCGAGTCATTTCCGGATTTGCAGGAATTTCTGGAACAAACCCCCTCCGGGCGTGTTACTGGCGTGGTGGTCAGCGCGAAGTTCGACTTGCGTGACCATGCTGCCCGGCAGCGGGTCCTCTGGCGGGCGTTCAAAGCCGGGTTGTCAGAAGCAGAATTAAGCAAAGTCGGCACAATCGCCGCGCTTACGCCGGCGGAGGCGGAAGTGCCGGCGTGATCGGAGTGCCTGCCGCCTGTGCGGTACGTCGAAGACTTCGAGCAATCGGTTCAGGAGCCACCGAAAAAGAAGGTGATCCAGTGGTCGGATTTGAATTACTTGAGCAGCGAATGCATTTCACGGCTGGCATGCTCGATCGCAATTTTTCCGGCGACGGACGGTTGGCACTTCCGACGGAAATTCGATTCACTGATCTCGCTTCCGTCGATGGCGGCGCGGTGATCGTCGCGGGAATTTCCGTCGCTCCGGCGGACTCGGGCGGCGGTGACGACGCGTCGCTCTATGTCAGAAAGTACCGCAAGACGGGCACTCTCGATCGTGGGTTCGCACGCAATGGCACGTTTCGAATGCCTCTTCTCGACGGGGCTGAACCATCCAGTTTCAATGCCCGCGTTGTCGCCCTTCCGGACGGAAGAATTGTCATAGCCGCCGGGGATATTATTCTTCGACTTCGATCATCCGGCGATTTCGACCCGACATTCAGCCAAGACGGTGTCGCGACAGTCGATGCGATCGTGCGGTCGGCGGCGGTCGACGAAAATGGGCAGATCACACTTGCGGCTTTCAACCAAATTCTTCGCCTACGCGCCAACGGCCGGCCGGCTCCCGTCTTCTCCGGCGACGGACGGCTTCCGCTGCCGATTGCGATTGAACACGGCGGTATTTTTACCGATGCGTGGCATGTCGTCGTCGCACCCGATAACGACATCCTGGTGAGCGGAATCGTCACAACGGCTGATGCCGGTGCCACGAACGCCCTCGCAAGAATTACATTGACGGGCGCACTGAGGGGGGCTTGGGGAACGGAACGTGGCATCCGATTGCTTGGCTTTACCTATGGAGGAACGCCCACCGCGCCGGCACTGGCTGCCGACGGGACTTTTTTTGTTGGCGAGACAAACGACGATTTATATGTTTCGCTGTTTCATTTCTCCTCAGACGGCGCATCCACAATTTCTCGGGACGAGGGCCTATTGCCCGGCGACTACCGCGATCAAGCGGTAGCCGACATCGCCGTACAGGCAGACGGAAAATTGGTGATCGCCGGCAGTGTGCGGCAGCCATTTGATGAAAATGTGTTCGGCGACAACACCGCCGTCCAACGCCTGAAAGACGACCGTTCGCCGGATACAACCTTCAACGGTGGAAACACTACGCTGATAGATCACACCACCGGTCCGCACGTTAACAACGGCGCGATCGGCCTCTCACTTACAACAGATGGCGATATTATCACTCTGAGTGAAATTCGAACTTTCAATAGAAAGACTTACACGTTGGCTCGCGTGGACGGAAACGGCGACGCCCCGTCATTTGCGTCTATCAGCCGCACCGGCACACTGCTCGTGGCGGGCACGAGCGAAGACGACCGCGTGACCATTTCTGCGTTCGACGACGGAACGACGCGCGTCACCGTAAACCTCGAGTCAATCCTAATCGGCCACTACCGCCGTGTTGCGGTCGATGTGTTCGGCGGTGAGGACATTGTCGAATTGAACGTGCGCACCCCTTCGACCGTTCTAAACGCCGAGATGACGATCAATAGGCGTGAAGTCATTCGTTAACGGACTTCCCGACTTACGGAGCGATAAAAACTGAAGGCGCTCCTGCTACTTCATCTCAATCATCGGCACCATCTTCCACATCCGCGCCAAATCCACTTCATCCCGCGTGATGTCCATCCACACATCGTCGTACCGTTTGCCCGCCAGCATGACCGTCCCGCGGAAGCGGCCGACTTCCTTGAAGCCCGCTTTTTCATACGCCCGGCGTGCCCGCGCGTTGTAGCCGAAGAAACCGAGGCGGATGTTGTGCAGGTTCATGAAGAACATGCCGTACTCCACCATCAGCCGCACCGCCTCGGTGCCGTAGCCTTTGTTCCAGCACGCCGGGTCGTTGATCGCCACGCCCAGTGTGGCGTGATTGTTCGGGTTGATGTGCATCAGGCTCACCCCGCCGACATAGCGATCGCCCTTGAGTTCAAAGATGCCGAAGTGAATTTCGCCTTCTTCGTTTTTCAGCACGCGGTCGAAAAATGCCGCCTCCGATTCCACCGTCTCCGGCCGGCGGCGCGTGCTCAGGTAGGTGATGAGTTCCATGTTCTGAAACATGGGCGTAGCGATGTCGGCGTCTTCCTTGCGCAGCGTCTTGAGACCGATGAGCTTGCCTTTGAGGACGTAGGGGCGATCGGCAGAGATTTCCCGTTTTTTGGCCATAGCTGGAAAGATCGCCCACGAAGGCTCACGAATCAACCCGAATAATTGATCGAGCCAAACCGCCTATCTGATTCGTGTTCTTCTCTGTGCGAATTCGTGGGCAGCCTATTCAATCCTTCGAAAAATAATCCAGCGACTGATACGCCCCCGTCTTCTCCTTCACAAGCTGCATCAGAATATCATTGGCCAGCCGCGACGCGCCAAGACGGAACAGGTCGGGCGTCATCCAGTCTTCGCCCAGTGTTTCGCGCAGGACGACGAGGTATTGGATGGCGATTTTGGCCGTGCCGATGCCGCCGGCGGGCTTCATGCCGATTTTTTTTCCGGTCGCATAATAAAAATCGCGGATGGCTTCCAGCATCACCAGTGTTACCGGCAGCGTGGCGGCGGGCTGAACCTTTCCGGTACTCGTTTTAATAAAGTCGGCACCAGCGTGCATGGCTAAGTCGCTGGCCTTTCTTACATCGTCGTACGTTCCGAGCTCGCCGGTTTCTAAAATCACCTTCAGGTGCGCGGGGCCACAGGCGTCTTTGCAGGAGGCGATTTCGTCGAACACGTAGTTGTAGTCGCCGGCTAAAAATCGGCCGCGGGAAATTACCATGTCGATTTCATCGGCCCCCTGCTCCACCGCGTAGCGCGTATCACTTATGCGGTTTTTGATGTCGTATTGGCCCGACGGAAACCCCGCTGCCACGGCCGCTACGTGAATGCCCGTGCCCTTGAGCGCGTCTTTCGCGATTGCGGCCAGCGTGGGATATACGCAGATGGCGGCGACGTGCGGCAAACCTTCCATCGCATCATGCAAGTGGGCGGCCTTGTAGCACAGTTGCCGCACCTTGCCGGGCGTATCGGCACCTTCCAGCGTGGTGAGATCGATCATGCTCAGCGCGAGCTTGAGCGCGTACACCTTGCTCGACTTTTTAATGCTGCGTTTGGTCAGCCGATCGATGCGTTCTTCCACGCCGACTTTATCAATCGTGGGGCTGCGCGAAACATCGGGAAGGGTGCGGGTTGAAGCGTCCATCGGCACTGAATGATACCACAACGATAGACAGGCTTCACGATGATTTTTTCGGTACCGGGTCGGTAAGCTCCGCGTCGGCCAGTAACTCATTCATCACGTCGCGCAACGTGACAATGCCTTCCGTCGAACCATATTCGGTCACCAAAAAAACCATTTCAGTGTCCTGCTCGTAGAATGTTTTAAGCAGTTGATCGAGCGTCACCATCTGCGGCACAAACACCGCCGGTTCCGCGATCAAGCGAAGCATGGATGTATCGCCATCAGCATCGAATGCGGTAAGGAATTCCTTTACCTTAACGACCCCCACACAGTGATCAAAGTCGCCTTCACACAGCGGCAAACGTGAATACAGAAGTTGGTCGACCAGGTCCTTGTTCTCCTCCATCGATTTGCCTAAGTCGATCCACTGCACCCGTGTACGGTGCACCATGATCTCGTTGGCCGTCCGCCGGCCCAGGGTTAGGCCGCTGAGGATCACCGATCGCTCCCGCTGCGATAGCACGCCCGATTGCACCGCCTGATCGGCGAGCAACCGCAGCTCGTCGACGCTCACCTGCTCTGTTTCCAGATCATCGACGTTGCCCAAGCCCAGCGGCTTGATGACGATGTTGGCCAGCCCTTTCATCACCCACACCAACGGGCGAAGGCACACTTGTATGATCATGATTGGCCGGGCCGTGAGCTGCGCCGCAAACGAAGCGAAACGTAGCGTGAGCGCCTTGGGCAGCAGCTCGCTGAACACCACCGTCAGCAGCGTCACAACGATGAAGCCCAGGGTCGTGCTCACCACCGTCATCACCCCAGGCGAGAGTGCAACGAGCGGCGCGAACAGTTTCTGCAACACGGCGGTCATGGCCGGCTCGCCGATCCAACCGAGCATCAGATTGGTCATCGTGATGCAGATTTGAATCGTGCCGATCGAGCTGGCGGGGTTGGCCTTGAGTGATTCGATCGCCGCGACCAGACGAAGCTTTTTTCGTGTTCGCAGCGCCTCGATCTGTGCAGGCCGGATGGCAATCAGCGCGTACTCCGCCGCCACAAAAAATGCGTTTATGGCGATCAGCACAGGGACGAGAAGCAGTTGCTGAAACAGCGTCACAGTGCCACGTTCCCGGCAAGTGGTCGGCGAGTCAAGGCGTGGCGTGGTGCGGCCGCGACAAACGCACGGTAACGGTCTGCCCGCGGTGGTCGACTGCAAAGTTTGTGAAGATCGCCGCCGCGACGACATCGAGCTTGCTGCGCACCCAGATGTGATCAATATCCAGCGTGCTCAGCCGCCAGGTGTTGCGAAATTCGCGATCGCGCCCGCGAAAGGGGAGCACCAACCGGCTCGGCCACGTCGCCCGCCATTGCCCCGACCACAGCGCCGCACGCTCATACCCTTCGCCGGCGGCGCTGATCGCATCAAACCCGCGGAAGCGACTGGGTGTGTTGAAATCGCCCAGGACAAAATCAATCGGCGTGCCGCGTGCCGCATGCTTATCGACGAGCGCCGCCACTTGCAGCAGGCTCGGAGTGCGCGGCACACTCGGCTCGCTTTCAAGATCGACCATCAGCACCCGAAGCGGCCGCAAGGGAGATTCCGGCACGGCGACTTCGAACAGCGCAGCCACACCAGTCTCAAGAGGCCAGAAGCCGTTCTGGCGCACCGGCGCACGGCTCAGCACGGTGAGGCGATACCAGCTGAAACTATGCGAGTTGCCGTTCGCACTTGCGATGTGCCAATCGGGCCCCGCCTGCAATTTCCAGTAATGATCGAAATATTGCTGAGGCGGCGCTTCGCTTAGACAAATGATCTGCGGCCGCCGCGCGACGATCTCGCCGACAATTTTTTCCAGCGACACCGGCCCCGACAGCCCGCCCCATTGCACATTCCACTGCAGCACCGTGAGCGTCGGCTGCGAGGCATCCCCTTCGGCCACCCGGGCTGGCGCCCACATCATGCCAACGGCCAGCATGCCGGTAGCCGCGCCGATGCACAGCATCAGAAAGCGCAACGGCAAGGCCCGGCCAATCAGCAGCAAATCCCAAGCGACGGCGGCAATTGCGATCGCCCACATCGGCACATACATGCAATAGAACAGCCACAGCGCGCGATCACGAATAATCTGAGCGCCCACCAAGACAACGATGGCCGCCACAATCGTAGAGGTAATGCCGAAGCGAAGCCCGCGCAGCAACTGTCCCCACCACGAAAGTCGCGGCGGGGAAACCGGCGGGGCAATTGCGAATGGGCCATCAACCAAGACCGGCGATTCTACGCACAACGTTACCCAGTGCGAACACCGCCAAGCAGTTTCCTCGCGGCAACGCTTCGGCGACCGGGGTTAGCATTTTCTTCCTTTCCTTCGCGCCCAGTCGCGCCCCTTGCGGGTTCGTGAACTTCCCCGGCCGTCGCTTCGTCAAAACGGATGACAGAATCGCGTGGGATGAATAGACTTCCAAAACAGATGTCATCCCCCGCCCCGCTCGAACACGCCGCCCCTCCGCCGCATTCTACCAAGTCGGCGATGACCATTTTGTGGCTGGTGGTATTCGCCGACATGATGGGATTCGGGCTGATCGTGCCGTCGCTGCCGTTGTATGCCGATCAATACAATGCGTCGCCGGTTCAGATTGCGCTGCTGTTCAGTTTATTTTCGCTGTGTCAGTTTCTCGCCTCGCCGGTGCTGGGCCTGATGAGCGATCGCTTCGGCCGCCGACCGGTACTGGTGCTTTCGCAGATGGGCACGGTGAGCGGTTATGTGCTGCTCGGCTGGACGATGCTGGTATCGTGGCAGAACCTGTCGATTGCGATCGGGCTGATGTATCTATCACGCATTATCGACGGCATTTCCGGCGGAAACATTTCTACCGCGCATGCTTACATCGGTGATATCTCCACCCCACAGAATCGCGCAGCACGCATGGGGCTGCTGGGCGCGGCGTTCGGTATCGGCTTTTCGGCCGGGCCGGCGCTGGGAGCACTACTTTCGCTTTGGCACGCATCGGCACCGGCGTTCGGGGCCGCCGCGTTTGCAGCCGTCGCCTGCGGCATCACCATTGCCGCGTTACCTGAATCGCGGCGACCGGGACAGAATGAGACGAGCGAAAGCTGGCTGCATCCATCGCGATTTATGCCCGTGTTGCGCAACCCGGTGCTGGGCCAACTACTGTTCGGCGGGTTCTTTGCGATGATGGCGTTTGTCATGCTCGAAGTGGTTTTTGCGCTTTATCTCAAAGACGTTTTCCACTACGGCCAGACCGCCGTGAACTGGCTGTTTGCACTGGTGGGCGTTGTGATTCTGGTGGTGCAGGCCGGGCTGATCGGGCCGCTGGTGCGCGCGTTTGGGGAATGGCGGGTGAACATCGCCGGCATCCTGATCGCCGTCGTTTCGATGGCGCTATACACCGCGACGGCGTACCGGCCCATGCTTGTTCTGCTAATCCTGGCCGCGCTGTTCAACGCGGTCGGACGATCGATGTGGTTTCCCTCGCTCAACGCGCTCATCAGCCAATCGGGTGGCCGCGACGTACAGGGCGTGACGTTCGGCGTGTTTCATGCGCTGTTGTCGCTGTCGCGCGTGTTCGGCCCGCTGATCGCCGGCGCGATTTACGCGCGGTACGTCTCGGGGCCTTTCGTGTTCGCGGGCGCAATTCTGCTCGCGGTGGGCACTTGGATGATTGTGCTCATTCGCCGGCGCGGCGCGATGACTATGACGGAAACTGCGCCGGTGATGCTGGAGAGTACGGCGTGACAAAGGCCGCTTGCGCAGACAGGGTCAGTAAACTGACCCCGCCAAGGCTCACCGGGCCGGTGGTGGTTGCGATTTCGTTCGTGGCGATGCTCGCGTGGACTTGGTTCAAGTGGCCCGACCCGCTGATCGACTTCGGACGAGAATTATATCTCGCGTGGCAGGTTGCGCAGGGCAAAACGCTCTACCGCGATGTCGAACACTTCAACGGCCCGCTGTCGGTTTACTTCAACGCACTGTTGTTTCGTTTGTTCGGTGCCAGCATTCAAACGCTGGCTTATGCCAACATTCTCATCGCCGGCGCGATCGTGAGCTTCATCTACGCGATCGTCCGCAAAGCCGCCGACGATATCACCGCGACGGCCTGCGGCATCACGTTCGTTGCGCTCTTTGCTTGCGTGCAGTTTGTTGACACGGGCAACTACAACTTGATCACGCCGTATTCGCATGAAGTGACGCACGGGATGCTGCTGGCACTGGCGGCGATGTGGTGCGTGGTACGGCTATACGAAACACACAAGCTGCGATTCGCCCTCACTTCAGGCGCACTGCTCGGACTGGCTTGGCTGACCAAGCTGGAAATTTTCCTCGCCGCCGCCGCTGCGGTGGGCGTTGGATTGCTGTTATCCAAACCGGTGGCACAGACAGTCTTGTCTGTGTCTTCGGTGGGCGGCGCAGAATCGGAGACACAGACAGGAATGTCTGTGCCACCATCATTCCAATCCACGCTGCTCACGATGGGCGCGATGTTCGTCGTGATCGCGGTCGCGTTTCTGCTCCTGCTGACACAACTATCTGCTGGGAATGCACTGCGCGGCGTGATGGGAAGTGCGTATTACCTCACGGATTCAGGATTGACGTCGTTGCCCTTTTATCGGCGCATCGCGGGAATTGATGCCATCGCTCAGAACGCCGCGGTTGCAGTTGTCAGCGCCGCGGCCATCGCGCTGCTCTTGGGCATGCGCTATCTCATGGAACTGCCAGCCACCCGCGGGAAGAACCCCCGCCCGTCGATCATCATCGCGATTGTGCTCCCGCCGGCCGTCGCATTTTCAGTCGGGCCGTGGTTTCCCTGGCACCTGGCACTTCGTAGCTTGCCATTGGTGATTGTGGTGCTGCTGATTATCGAAAGCGTTCGCATCCGGCGTGGCGGCGCGAGCGTTTCATCCCTGGCGCGATTGATGTTTCTCGTTTTCTCACTCGCACTGCTTGCGAAGATTGCACTGGCTGTACAGTTGCAGCACTACGGATTCGCCCTCGCGATGCCGGCGACGCTTGCGGTGGTGGCGACATTGGTGCGACGGCCAATAATTGGTTCCGATGCGATCTCCCCCTCCATGAACTCAGGGAGGGGGCCGGGGGGAGGGTCGAGTGCCGAATGCGCCGATCCCGCCGAAGCCCTCCCCCCAACCCCCTCCCGGAGTACCAGGAGGGGGAGTCCCAACTCTGTGTCCTCTGTGTCTCTGTGGTTCAAACTGTCTTGGTTTGGCTTATCCGTCGTCGCCACGTTCATCGCGGTCCATCTGTCGTTTTATCATCGACGCTTCGCCGACAAACCCGTCCACATCGCCGCCGGCCCCAACGCTTTTTTCGCCAGCGCGGGTACGACAGGACAACCGTCGCGCGGAGAATCGCTTGCGGCTTTGCTCGAACAGGTTGAGGCGCGCGTCGCCTCTGCCGCCACGCTCGCCGTTGTGCCGGAAGGGGCGATGATTAACTTTCTCACCGGGCGATCCAACCCCACGCCGTTCATCACGCTGCAACCGCCGGAGTATTTGATGTTCGGCGGCGAGCGGATCACGCGCGCTTATCAACAATCGCCGCCGGATTTTGTGGTGATTAATCTTACGGTCGATCCAGCAGAATACGGCTCAGCCGGCTTTGATGTGGATTACGGAAAAACGCTGGCGGACTGGATCAAGCAGCACTACACGCCCGTATGGCGCGACGGCCCGGCGGGACGGCTGGTTTTGTTGCGACGAACTGTTTCTTAGGCAGTGGTGTAGCACTGCAACCCGTACTTGAAGATGAATGTGGCAATCAAAAGGATAAACCCCGCCAGCGCCCACGCCCGGGCATGCCGGCCCGATTCGCCGAAGCGGTGTACCAACTGCGTCGTGCCGGCCAGCGCCAGCCAGCCGGTGAAGATTGTCACCACGAACACGCTTTGCAGCCGCACATGCGAAAAACCATACCCCGCGGCGGCGATGTGATTGGCCGCGAATGCGAACACCAGCGTGCAAAACCATGTGATCGGCGCGAGCCGACAAAGGTCAATCCCCTCGCTGTGCATTTGCTCCCTCATCCGCAGATGCATCGACCGGTAATGCCGGCGGCTGAAGATGTGATCGAGCCGTTGCGACACAATTGCATTCGTTGCAGGCATTCATTACTATATCCGGATATACGGATGATCCGCGTGTCCGGCGCTTTTTAGTCTGATACTCCGTCAAACTCAGGACGACTTTTTCGTGCGTAAACCCTTTATCCAGCTTGCCCAAGAACGCGTCGTGGTGCTCGACGGCGCTATGGGCGCCAACCTGCAGACACGCACCTTCGACCTGCAGCGCGACTGGCTCGGCCACGAAAATATCAGCGAAGTCATCAACCTCACCCGGCCGGACGTGATTCAGGAGATTCATGAAGCATTTCTCGAAGTAGGTTGCGATGCCGTCGAAACCAACACGTTCGGCGGAATGAAACTGGTGCTTGCCGAAGCCGATCTGCGCGACAAATGCTTCGAAGTAAACCGCGTCGCCGCCGAGCTTGCCCGGCGCGCCTGCGACAAGTTTGAAACGCCCGACCGCCCGCGCTATGTGATCGGATCGGTCGGCCCGGGAACAAAACTCATCAGCCTCGGGCACGTGTCGTGGGACGTGATGCTCGACAGTTACGCCGAGCAAATGCGCGGCCTGCTCGCCGGCGGGGCCGATGTCATCCTGATCGAAACGATGCAGGATCTGCTGTGCATCAAGTGCGCCATCAACGCCGCCCGCCTGGCGATGAAAGAAGCCGGCCGGCAGGTGCCCTTGATGGTGCAGGCAAGTTTTGATCTGAACAACGGCGCGAACATGCTCACCGGCAGCGACCCGGAAACATTCGTGGCCGCGATGATCGCGTTTCGCGATGTAGACGTGCTGGGGCTCAACTGCGCCTTCGGCCCGATCGAGCTGACCGAAAGCATCCATTACATCTGTAACCACTGGCCAAGGCTGGTGAGTTGCCTGCCCAATGCCGGCCTGCCGATCATGGTCGACGGCAAGAGCAAATTCCCCATGACCCCGCCGGATTTTGTGAAAGCGATGATGCGCTTCGTGAACGAGTTCGGCGTGAACATCGTGGGTGGATGCTGCGGAACGATGCCTGAACACCTTGCCCTGCTGTGTGAGGCGGTGGGATTAAGCCGATCTTCTCAACAAACCTATGTCTCCAACCCGGTGGAACAGACAATCCTGTCTGTGTCTCCGGCAAACGGCCCAAAATCGGAAACACAAACAGCAATGTCTGTGCCACCGAGACGTTCGCCTGCGAAGCGAGAACCAACGCTCAGTCCACAAATTAGTTCACTGGTCAACGCCGAGGATATCCGCCAGGATCAGAGCTATCTCATCATCGCCGAGCGGACCAACACCAACGGCAGCAAGAAGTTTCGTGAACTGCTCAAGGTGGATGATTTCGACGGCCTGGTGAGCATGGCGCGCGACGAAATGAAAGACGGCTCGCACATGCTCGATGTGTGCGTCGATTTCGTGGGCCGCGACGGCGTGCGCGATATGGACGAGGTGGTTCGGCGGTACGTTAATTCCCTGGCCGCCCCGCTCATGCTCGACAGCACCGACCCTAAAGTGATGGAAGCCGGCCTGAAGCTCGCCGGCGGACGATGCGTGCTTAACAGCATGAACCTGGAAGACGGTGAGGAAAAGCTGGGGAACATTTGCGCCCTGGCCGTGAAATACGGCGCCGCCGTCGTGGCCGGGTGCATTGACGAAGATAAAGAAAATGCCATGGCGCGCACGCGGCAGCGCAAGCTGGCGATCGCAACCCGCATCCGCGACCTGGCCGTCGACCGCTTCGGCCTGCGCGATGAAGATTTAATGTTCGATCCGCTGGTGTTGCCGATCAGCACGGGAATCGAAGAAGATCGCAAAAACGCCCTGGAAACCATCGAAGGCACCCGGCTGATCAGCCAGCAATTGCCCAAGTGCCACACGGTCGTGGGGTTGAGCAACGTCGGCTTCGGGCTAAAGCCGGCGGCGCGGATTGTGCTCAACAGCGTATTTCTGCACGAACTGCGCGAAGCGGGGTTGACCGGCGCGATCGTGCATGCCAGCAAATTGCTGCCACAAAACCGCATCCCCAAGGAACAGTGGTCTGCCGCGCTCGATCTGATTCATGATCGACGTACAGAGGGCTTCGACCCACTCACGCACTTTGTGAACCTTTTTCCTGACACACCCGGCGGCGTGGTCGATTCATCGACCACGAGAAAAGACAAATATGATCTGCTGTCGATCGAAGAAGCGCTCAAGCAGCACATCATCGATGGCGAAAAACGCGACCTCACCAAGCGGCTGGAAGAAGCGATGAAGATCCATCCGCCGCTGGATATCATCAACAACCATTTGCTCGACGGCATGAAGGTCGTCGGCGACTTATTCGGCAGCGGGCAGATGCAGTTGCCGTTCGTCCTGCAAAGCGCCGAAACCATGAAGGCCGCCGTGGCGTTTCTACAGCCGTTCATGGAGAAGGTGGAAGGCCAGAGCAAGGGCAAAATCGTGCTGGCGACGGTCAAAGGCGATGTGCACGACATTGGCAAAAACTTAGTCGACATCATCCTGACCAACAACGGCTACACGGTTTACAACCTCGGCATCAAGCAGCCGATCGCCGACATTCTGGCCGCGGCGGAAAAGTATAAAGCCGACGCCATCGGCATGAGCGGCCTGCTCGTGAAGAGCGTGGGCGTTATGAAAGAAAACTTAGTCGAGCTGAACGCCCGCGGAGTAAACGTGCCCGTCCTTCTCGGCGGGGCGGCGCTGACGCGCGAGTATGCCGAGGACGACTTGGCGAATCTGTACAAGGCCCCGCTGCTCTACTGCAAAGACGCCTTCGACGGCCTGCACGTGATGGACGCCATCAACGGCAAAAAGCTCGACACGATGGTGGTCGAGGCCCATGAACGATCTGAAAAACGAAAAATACTTCGCGCGAATGCGGTGAAGCCGCTCGCCGGCTTAGCCGCAAATATCCCCGTCATCGCAAAAGATAATCCCGTTCCTGTTCCACCCTTCTGGGGCCGAAGAGTCGTCACCGATATCAACCCGCGCCACATCTTCCCGTTCATCAACACCAACGCGCTGTTCCTCGGGCAGTGGGGTTTGAAGAAAGGAAAGCTCAGCGATGAAGACTACGAGCGCTCGTTGAGCGAGGTCGCCAAGCCCGTGTTCGAACGATTGCAGAAGCAGGCGCTCGATGAAGGCTTCATCCAGCCCAAGGTGGTCTACGGCTATTTTCCCGTGCAATCACAAGGCGATGCACTGGTCGTCTACCACACCGATGCATTCCACCAACCCGGTTGCAATTGTGGCGCACACCCCAAGCCTAGTGTGAGTGAGGCAAACGCCCGGATCACTCCCGTCGGCGCCCCGCGCGAATGGATGACACTTAAGCTCCCACGCCAACAGGGTCGCAGAAACCTGTGCATCACCGATTTTTTCCGATCGACCGACTCCGGCCAATACGACGTGCTCGGCATTCAACTCGTCACCGTCGGCGACCGTGCCACCGAATTGGCCAACCAGCTTCGTGAGCGCAACGCCTATCAGGAATATCTTTACCTGCACGGCTTCGGCGTAGAAAGCGCCGAAGGCCTGGCCGAGTTCTGGCACAAACGCATGCGGCAGGAACTGGGCTTCGGCAGCGAAGACGATCCTTCCGTCGCCAAGCTCTTCCAGCAACAATACCGCGGCAGCCGCTATAGTTTTGGCTACCCGGCGTGCCCAAACTTAGAAGACCGCACGTTCATCACCGAACTGCTCAAGCCCGAAGAAATCGGCGTGGTTTTGAGCGAAAACTACATGCTAGTCCCCGAACAGAGCACCGACGCGCTGGTGGTGCATCATCCACAGGCGAAGTATTTTGATGTGTGATTGTCGCAGCGTTTTTGTCCGCAGATTCACGCAGATTATCGCAGATGAAGAAATGTTGGACCCGAGACCTCGCGTTGCCAATCACGCGATGAGCGAAGCATTTCTCAAATTCAAGTTCAAGAAATCTGCGTTAATCTGCGTTAATCTGCGGATCTCCTTTCTTTTCGTGTTCATCGCGCTTTGCGTGCTTGATGATGCTCAGCGAGCCGTCGCTTTCCAGCACCGCCAAGTCCACCTCGGCCGGGGTTTGCACGCCCTGCTTGCGGAGCATTGATCGCAGATCGTGCCGGCCCATCCATTCGCGGCTGAGGGCATCTTCGCGAATCTTTCCGCGATAGATAATGATGGTCGGTGTGCCCTCGATCAATTCTTCCACGCGCTTGAACTTGAACCCGGTGTACTCCAGCAGCATGCTCAAACCCAGCAATGTCAGCGCGCAGATCAGCCCACCGGTGAGCGATGTGTCGGAGCCGACCATGCTGCTCTGCACCGCGTCGCTGAGCATGAGCAGCGCCATCAACTCGGCGGCGCCCATCTGCGACACTTGCCGCTTGCCCGCCAGGCGAAGCGCGATGTACAGAACGCCATACACGATCACGGCGCGGGCGATAAGCCAGTAAAACGGCATCGACGGAAGAATTGAGTTTTCCATATCGAGAATCGTAACTCGGCGGGCGGCTTGCTGATAAAATTAGCCGCGATGATCAAATTTCACATGCGCGGTCGATGGCTGCCCGGGCAGGTTCTGCTGCGGGAGACCCCGTCTTCCTATCGATCGACGCCGGAAGTTGATGCGCTGATCGAATCGGCCTGGCGCGATTCGAAAGCGCGCCTCGGCGATAAACTGTTCGACGGCCCGATGTGCCGCTTCGAAAGTGTCGAGTGTCGAACGCCGAATGCCCAACTGCAGCACGCCGCGCGATCGTCGCTCGACATTCGACACTCCACACTCATCCTTTCGGTCTCCCGCACCAGCTACCGCATTTTCGTCGGCACCAACATGAAACACCCGGAATTGTGCGACACCCTCGGACCCCACGTGATGGCGAACACGGTCGGCGTTTCAACAACGCTGATCACCGCCGACAACTTCCTCATGCTCGGCCGGCGCAGTGACAACGTAGCCTATTACCCGCGGATGCTGCACCCGTTCGCCGGATCGCTCGAGCCAGGAGAGTCCAATGTGGAGGGCGAGGCGCATGTGGAGGGCGAGGCTCCCGCCGAGCCGTTAGTCGAACCACGCCATGCGCGCGACGTTTCGGCAGGAGCCTCGCCCTCCACGCGTCGGCTTGATCTGTTCGACGAAGCGATGCGCGAATTAAACGAAGAGCTCGGTCTGACGTCCGCCGATATCACCGAGATCGCCTGCATCGGTATCGTGGAAGACCTGCGATTGCGTCACCCCGAGACAATCCTGTACGCCCGGACCACAAAAACGAAATCGCAAATCGAATCCAACCTTCTCGGCCACGAACACACGGCGGCGTGGGGCTGCCCACTGAACGCGCTTGGTGATGCGCTGCGAGATCGCACTCAGTTCACGCCCGTCGCGCAAGCCGCGATTGAGCTGTTCATCCCGTTCGCTTGACGTTGATTAAATGCGACTGAGCCGCAAGCGACATTTGCCCCCGCTTGCGGTTTCGCGGAAGTAAAACGGTACGATAGCGGAACGGAGAACCAACATGCCATTCGCCCCCAAAACCATCATCGAGCCATTTCGCATCAAAAGCGTCGAGCCGATTCACGAAATTTCTGAATCCGAACGTAAACGAAAACTCAAGGAAGCCGGCGGCAACCTGTTTCTGTTGCGGGCAGAAGACGTGCTGATTGATCTGCTCACCGACAGCGGCACCGGCGCGATGTCGGCGGCGCAATGGGGCGGCATGCTGCAAGGCGATGAAAGCTACGCGGGCGCGCGATCGTTCTATCGACTGGAAAAGGCCGTGCGCGACATTACCCATTTCAAGCACGTCATCCCCACCCACCAAGGCCGGGCGGCGGAACGAATATTGTTCGGCGTGGTGTGCAAAGCGGGCGATGTCGTTCCTTCCAACACGCACTTTGATACCACCCGCGCCAACATCGAATTCAAAGGCGCTGAAGCGCGCGATCAGTTGATTGCCGAAGGCCGTAAACCAAACCTGATTCATCCGTTCAAGGGGAACATGGATATCGATGCGCTGAAGCAGACGATCGAGCGCGTCGGCCGTGAGCGCATTCCAGTCGTCATGCTCACCGTCACCAATAACTCCGGCGGCGGGCAGCCGGTGAGCATGGCGAACATTCGGTCGGTCTCGCAACTATGTCGGCAGCACAAGATTCCTTTCTTCCTCGACGCGTGCCGATTTGCCGAAAACGCCTGGTTCATCAAACAGCGAGAAGAAGGTTACGCCGATAAGTCGCCGCTGCAGATCGCCCAAGAAATGTTCAGCCTCGCCGACGGCTGCACGATGAGCGCTAAGAAAGACGGCTTGGCCAACATCGGCGGCTTCCTGGCACTTAATGACGATGCGTGGTCGGAGCAATGCAAAAACCTGCTGATTCTCACCGAAGGTTTCCCCACCTACGGCGGGCTGGCGGGCTACGACATGGAAGCGATCGCCATAGGCTTACAGGAAGTGCTGCAGGAAGATTACCTGCGTTACCGCATCCGCACGATCGAATACCTCGGCGACAAACTCAGCGCCGCGGGCATCCCCATCGTTAAGCCCACCGGCGGGCATGCGGTGTATATTGATGCTGCGGCGATGCTGCCGCACATTCCGGCGGCGCAATACCCGGCGCAGGCGCTGTGCGTGGCGCTGTACGAAACCGCCGGCGTGCGCGCGGTGGAAATCGGCAGCGTGATGTTCGGCAAACCACGCGCCGGCGGCGGCGAAGAACCGGCGGCGCTGGAACTGGTCCGCCTCACCTTCCCGCGGCGGGTTTACACGCAGAGCCATGTGGATTACCTGGCCGAGGCGCTGGTGTACGTGGCGCAGCACGCGAAGGAAATCCGCGGGCTGAAGATCACCTATCAAGCGCCGCAACTGAGGCATTTCACGGCACGGTTTGAGGCGGTCTGATTAAGATTTCAAACCCTGGATGAATTGTTCCCACCTGATGGTCGACCCCTCCGGCACGGTCACACGCGGTGCAGCCGGGCCGTCGATTTTGCGCAAATTTGCCCAAGGGTCTTCGGTGAGCCGCAGAAACTTAAACCCGATGAACCGCGGCTTGGCGGCGGCATCTTTTTCGGCGGCGTTTTCGCTGGCGCGGGCGATGTACTGTTCGATCGGTTCCTCGCGCACACATGGCGGCGTCGAGTGGATGAGATTCACCCCACCCGTATTCGAGTCGATCGCCACCAGCCCCACGTGCCCCACCCACGCCGCGCCGCCTGCGCCGGTGACAAAGTTCACCACATCGCCGCTGCGCAGCTGCGATTTCAGGCCGTCGATTTTCGCATAGGGAATGTACGGCTCGACAATCGCCTGCACCGCCATTGTAGTGTCCAGCTTGTAACGATCCTTGAAAAATTTCTGCCGATCCACCTTCTGCGAAAACGTGCCCGCGTTCGCCCCGGCAAGGTCGGTGGTGATTTCGCGCAGCAGCCAGCGGTTGTTCACGTTCCAATCGGCCTCGGTGTAATGGTTGCGCGTCTGCACGCCGATGTGTCCGTTGGCGTACCGAATCCGCTGCAGCATCGCCATGAACTGCGAGAAGCTGTCGCACAGCGCCATCGCTAACGTGTGCTCGACGAAGACCACGCAATCGCTCTTGCCAATGCAATACACTGGCTGCGCGTCGATGGTTTCAAAGGGCGCTTCGCCGAGCAGATAGAGTTCGTAAGGCTGCCCCAGGTTCCGCCGGGCGACGGCGACGACGCGCTCATTCAGCGCCGGCACGTCCTTCTGCCACCGCGGCAGTTGCTCGGCAACCTGCGCGGTGCGCATCTGATAGATCGGAGGTTGCGCGCTGGGTTGGGTGGTGGGGGCGAGGAGGAGCGTAAGCAATGAAATGGTCCAGTTCATGGCAACATCCTATCAGCAGTGCTACGGCCGTTTCAGAAATAATCCCGGCTCCAAGCCAAGAAAGTCGGCGAGCTTCAGCATCATGGCCTTGCTCCAATCTCGCCGACCGTTGAGCATGTTGCTGAGATCGCTCTGCTGAGCGCCGATCGTTTTGGCGCAGGCGTTAACGCTCAAGCCCCGTTCGGCGAGCAAATGGCGCACGATATCAGCGGCCGAAATGTGAGAGCGATCCGGACGCAGGCCCACGCGGTCTTCGTATGCAACGATCAGATCAACGAGTATTTCAAGGAAATCGTGCGTCGCCGAATCGGCCTTTCCGGCCGACAACCGCCGGAACATACGCTTTGCTTGCTGGTGTTCACGCTCGTTTCGAATTCGGCGCAGCGGAAACTCCGTAACAAGCTGCAAGTAGCGGTCGACAGATTTCACGCGAGTACGGAGTTGCGACACCTCAATACTTCTCCTTCCATGCGCCCTTGGAATATTCGGCATGCGTCAAAACATCCAATACTTCAAGCGCTTGCACGGCATAGTTAATAAGTGTGAGCATCCGATAAGTGTTTCCCTTGACATTGAACACCGTCACAATCAAGCCGCGGCGCGACTTCACGCCGTCCGCCGATGGATACACCCGCCGCACCTCGGCGAGGCTTCTCCAGTCGGATTGGTAAACGACGATCGCCCACTCGTCGAGACGAGCGGCGAGACCCGGGTGCTTTCGGCATGCCCGGCGTAGTACATCCTCGCCGAATAGCCGCATTATGTGATTATGCTATGAGACGGCATCACACTTTTCAAACAAAATCCCGATCCAATCCGAGCGACCCGAAGGCGGCCTGAACCGGACAGCGCTGCTTTGGAGAAATAGAGGACAATTCTACTTTGGTTTGATAGCCCGCCCCGCCAGCGCGTCGATCGCCGGCGTGGATTCCAGCAGCACCTGCATGTGCGGGAACGGGATTTCGATGCCCGCCTCATCGAGCGCGACCTTGGCGCGCTCCATATATTCGTACTGCATCGCGTCTTCGTAGCGTTCTTCTTTGATCCAGAAGTGCAGCATGAGATCGACGCTGCTCGCGCCCAGATTTTTTACGATCACTTCCGGCTCCGGCCGGGCCTCGATGCGCGCGTCGGTAGCGACCATCTTTAGCAGCACGCCGCGTGCCCTTTCGATCGATTCTTTGTACGCAATACCAATCATCACGTTGCACCGCGTGATGAGGTTGCTGCTTTTGTTGATTACTTTGTCATTCAGCATTCGCACGTTGGGCAGAATGACGATATCGCCATCAAGGTCTTGCAGCCGTGTTGAGCGAAACGTGACCCGCCGCACCTGGCCGAGATGGCCGTCGACCAGAATCCAATCGCCGATTTTGAACGGTTTATCCCAGAAGATCATGATGCCGGCGATGAAGTTGCTGATGCTGTCCTGCGCCGCAAAACCCAGCGCCAGCCCGATAATGCTCACGCCGGTGAGCAGTGCCGCGATCTCAATGCCCACCTGGTTGCCGGCGATGATGAACGCGAAGCCGAGGATGAACCACTTGAGGAGCATCCCCAGCATGTCGCCAATTGATTCATCCACCCCCGCCGCCTTCATCCCGCCGAGCAACACTTTGCGGATAGCGCGATAGACGAGCCAGAAAAAGAACAACAGAAATGCCGCCACCAGCAGGCGCGGAACGAAGCCGATCGCCCAGACGATGGCATCTTGAATATAGCCGGTCCAGAAATTGACGTTCCAGATGTCATCAACCTTCATGGCGCTGAAGCGCTTCTGGCTGAGTTCGATGAGGTCCGAAGCGCCGACGGGTTGGGTTGCCGCGCCAGCGGACGCTTGCGGTTTCGCGGAATCAGCGGTGTCTTGCGCGCCGGCAGTAGAGTCGTATTGAAACACGACGATCACGACGAACAGAACGGAAAGACGACGGACAAATCGCGACAGCATCGTGCCATGCCTTTGTAGAAGCCGTGCGCGCACCCTCGGCGCTCACGTTGTTACATCGGTTTGCAGACTCGCGCCGGTTGAAAATAATGCCGGATGTGAATCCAACCGAAACATTGTGGCAAAGCCATCGCGCCAAGGTGATGCTCGATCCGACAGTGACCCAGCTCAACGCCGGCACTTGTTCGCCCACGCCGAAGCCGGTTTTTGATCGCGTGAGCGAGCTGCGGCGCAAGCAAGCCCAATCACCCACCGAATTTCAGTGGCGCGACGCGTGGCAACACCTGCGGCGGAGCCGCCGGGCTCTCGGCGCGTATCTCAACGGCAATGAGCGCGACTTTGCACTTCTGGAAAACGTCACCGTCGCACTCAACATCGCGGCGCAATCGCTCCAACTTCCGGCGGGTGCGGAAGTGCTGACGAGCGACCATGAATACGGGTCGATCGTCGCGTTGTTTCGCCGTTTGGCGAACGATCGTGGGTGGACGTTCAGAACTGTCGAACTGCCCGGAACAATCGAAGACCCGCAACAGATAGTTGATGCGTTTTCGCAAGCCATCTCGCGGCACACAAAGGTGCTGACGTTCAGCCACATCAGCAGCCCCAGCGGGTTGATCTTTCCCGCCGAGGCGCTGTGCGCGCTGGCCCGTGAACGCGGCCTGATCACGGTCATCGACGGCGCGCATGCGCCCGGACAGGTTGATGTTGACCTTAAGAAAATCGACGCTGATTTCTACACCGCCAACTGCCACAAATGGATGATGGCCCCGGCGAGCGTCGGCTTCCTCCACGCCGGCCCGCGGTTGAAACATTTGGCGCATTCGGTTGTGAGCAGTTGGGGGCACGGCTACGCGCCGGAGCAGGCCGAGGATGAGGCATTCCCCGGCACAAGCAAATGGCAATACGACCTGGAATTCCACGGCACCACCGACCGCAGCCCGCAGATGGTGCTGGAGGAAGTGGTGAAGTTCCGCAATGAGATTGGTGGCAACGACGCGGTCTTCGCGCGCGTTCGCCATCTCGCGACCGAACTCCGCTTGCGGCTTCGCGGCATCGAATTAGTACCTTTCCTGCCGCACGATGATCGCCTCGTCGGCACGATGACCACATTCATCCTCCCCGAACAGTACCAGACCGCCGGGGGCTTCATCGCCACCCCCACCCACTCGCCCGCCCAGCAGCTTCAACGGCGGCTGTGGGACAAGCACCGCATCGAATGCCCGACGACTTTTTCCGCGGGCAAGGTCTTCCTGCGGGTGAGCACCGCGTGGTTTAATACGGTTGAGGAGATCGATCGGCTGTCGCGAGCGCTCGCTGAAACACTTTGACGTACCACGGGCGCTTCCCCGTGAAGGCGTACTCGCCATCGCTAGAAGCCGGCGTACCGGCTTCACGGGCGAGACGGCCGTGATGCCGCCAGCTTCATCCACCAGTCAATCGTCGGATCATCCCCCACCATGAACACATGCTCGCCGCAGCGTTCAAAACCCCACTTTTTAGTGTAAAACGCGATCGCCCGGTGGTTGTGTTCCCACACGCCCAAGAAGATCGTGCGGTGATTGCGTTCGCGGGCGAAGTCGAGACATTGCTGCATCATCGCCGCCGCAACGCCACGGCCGTGGAAGGGCTTGTCGACGTAGAATTTTTCGATCTCCATCGCCGCCGGGTCATCGATGCAATCGGGTGCGCGGCCCCACCGCAGCCGGGCGTATGCCGCCGGCTTGCCATCGCGATCGCCGAGCAGGTAGCGGGCATTTTCGTCGGCGATTTCTTTGAGGAAAACGTCGAGGCGGTGCGTTTCGTCTAAGTATTTCTGGAAGTTGATCGGATCGTTGTGATGCGCAAACGTCTCGATGGTCGTGCGCAGCGCCAGTTCCAGCAGCCCGGGCGCGTCGGCGGGCATGGCGAAACGAAAGGTGATTTGGTTCTTTGGAGTAGTCATGCGCGCCGGGTGGTTAAACCGCTTGGTTGCCAGACCGTCGTCCGTCGAGTTTACTTGAAACCCCGGCGATGCAACTAAACAATCGGTGGCCGTTGTTATTGGCATCTCAGTGGTTCATTTGGGCGCTCTAAACGAAGGATAGAATTTCCATGAATCGAACAGGTTTGCTCGTAATCGCAGGATGGTCGTTTGCTTCCACCGCATGGGCCGCGACGAACGTCACGCTGCCGCGGTTTCCTTCCATTTCGCCCGACGGCCTGCGCGTGGCGTTTTCGTGGCGCGGCGATCTCTGGCTCGTCCCCACCGCCGGCGGCGACGCGCGCCGGCTTACTGCGCACCCGGCCGACGAACTTAACAGCGCCTTCAGCCGTAACGGCCGGCAAATCGCGTTCACCAGCACGCGAAATGGCTATCAAAATATTTATGCCATGAACGCCGACGGCACCGACCTCAAGCACGTCCTCAATATCGATAAACCCGTCGGCCTTTGGAGCTTCGGGGTCGACCAAAGCAACCCAACAATTGTTTTCTCCGCCCGACTTGAAGCCGATGAATTTCCCGCCGTGCGGTCGTACACCATCGGCCTGAACGGCGGCGAGCCCACGCGGTTGTTTGATGCTTTCGGCAGCACCGCGTCCATCAGCCCCGACGGCTCGAAAATTCTCTTCACCCGTGGCGGGGCCGACCTCAACCGTCGCGGCTACCGCGGACCCGATGCCCGCGACGTGTGGCTATTCGACCGCAACACCAAAAAATATAAGCAGATCACGAAGTTCAACGGTAACGACGCCAAAGCCCGCTGGCTTGACGATCGCACGTTCGTTTTTCTTTCTGATCGGAACGATAACGGCCTGAACCTTTACCGCCTCACGGTCGGCGCCGATGAAGCGCAGGCCGAGCGGCTCACCCATTTCGCCGCCAGCGACGTCGACGATTTCGACGTCTCCGCCGACGGCACGATGATCGTGCTCTCGATGTGGGATCGGCTATATCGCCTCGATCTCAAGCGCGCCAAAGAAGGCCCGATCGCCATCGACATCCGCGCCGATGAAGACACCGCCGACCGCGTGCAGCTTAAAAGTGTGGATCGGCTGAGCTCCCAGGCCGCCGTCAGCCCCGACGGCAAGGCGATCGCAACGATCAACTACGGGCAAGTTTACATCCGCGGCACCGACGCCAAAGCCCCCCCGCGGCGGCTCACCCAACCACCGGCGCGGCATAGCGATGCCGCATTCAGCGCCGACGGGCAGACGCTCTACTTCGTAAGCGACGAAACCGGGGTGGAAGCCATCTACTCCGCCGCCGTCAAACTCACGCGGTCGGATGTGAAAAAGCAGATGACCGAGCTGATGAAGAATAAATCAACCTCGCAGCCCACAACCCTGCCCAGTGATGATGCGACCGACAAACCGGAGGCTTCAGCCCCGGATGACGTGAAAGCAGAAGAAGCATCGAACACGAAAAACGACGTCGAAGAAGAGTCGCCCGACAGCGCGAAGGATGCAAAAGAGAAGAAACGCAAAAAGGACGATTCCCGTTGGCCCGACGCAATCCGTTTTGATATCAAGCCGCTGATTAAGACTAGCGATATGAACTCTTCGCCCAGCCCGTCGCCCGACGGCAAATGGCTGGCCTTCATACGCGGCGTGGGCCAACTGTGGATGCACAATCTCACCGACGGCACCGAACGCAAGCTGGTCGACGGCTGGAGCCCATCGCTCGAATGGCGCTGGAGCAGCGACAGCAAACGCATCGCTTACGTCACCGAAGATGTGAACAACAATGCCGACGTGTGGATCATCAATGCCGACGGCGTGACGCCCGCGGTGAACATCTCGCGGCATCCGGATAACGAATCCAACCCGCGGTTCAGCGCCGATGGAAAGATTCTGGCGTTCACGTCCACTCGCGTGAACAACGAGTCGGATGTCTGGATGGTTTATCTCGATAAGTCGCTGGAAAACTATACGGCGGTGGAGTTGGAGAAGTATTACGAAGAAGCCGGCGCGAGCGTGAAGAAGCGCGAGCCGATCAAGCCGAAAAAGTCGTCAACCCAACCCAGCACCGAACCGGCAACCAGCCCAACCAGCAAGCCGGGTGCTTCAGCCCCGGATGATTCGGCGCAGTTGACGTTGGATTTAGACGATGCCTATCTGCGCCTCAAACGCGTGACAACAATGCCCGGCAACGAAGGCGATTTAGAACTCTCCCCCGCGGGCGACAAGCATTTTTTCACCGCGCAAACCAGCGGCGCGCCCGTTCCCCCACCCGCCGCCGGCGCCGCAGCGCCCGCAAGCAATCGCGCCACGTTTGTCGTCGATAAAGACGCCGGAGAGCCCAAGCGCCTGGCGGGCAACCTCAACCTGCAATCGCTCACGTTCAACGGCGAGAGACTGCTGGCGATCGACGCCGGCCGCGCGGTACTCGTCAAGCTGCCTGCCGGCGAGCTTGAACCGCTGGATATCGCCGACAAGTTCCAGATCGATCTGGCCGCCCAATCGCGGCAGAAGTTTATCGAAGCCGCTCGCATGCTCGGCGCGGGATTTTACGATCCGAAGCTCAACGGCCTGGACTACCCCGCCATCACCGCGCGCTACGCCGACCTGGCCGCCAAAGCCGTCACACCCAGCGAGTTCGATCATGTGGCCGACAAATTCGTGGGCGAGTTCAACAGCTCGCACCAGGGCGTGAACTCGCCGGCCGAACGGAACGAATTGCAGCAGCCCATGGGCCGGCTGGGCATCACACGTAAACGCGTCGAAGGCGGGTGTGAAGTCACCGACGTGTTCGAACAAGGCCCCGCCGCTAAGGGGCCGATGAAGCTTGAAGTCGGCGACGTGATCACGGCGATCGACGGCGCACCGCTCAAGGATAGTGAAACGCTTGAAATCGCTTTGCAGGGAAAGGTGGGCAAAGAAACGCTCTTCACCGTCCGCCGGAAGATTGATGATCAAGTGAAGGACGTGAATCTCCTGCTCACCCCCATCAGCCCCGAAGCCGAGACTGCGCTATTCTACAACACCTGGCGCACGCGCACGGCGGGGAAAGTGGCGGAAAAGTCAGGCGGAAAGGTGGGCTACATTCACATTCGCGGGATGGATCAGAACTCACTCGACGTGTTCGAGCGCGACCTCTACGCCGCCGCCGATGGTAAGAAGGGGCTGATCATCGACGTCCGCAACAACGGCGGCGGATGGACCGCCGACCGGCTGCTCACGTCGATCATCTATCCCCGCCACGCCTACACCCGCCCGCGCGGCGTGGGCGAAGACGTGAAAGGCGCGTACCCCAACGATCGGCTGTTCATCGCAAAGTATGATCTGCCGATCAACATGCTCTGCAATGAAAAAAGCTTCAGCAACGCCGAGATCATCAGCCACGCATTCAAGAACCTGAAACGCGGCACGCTCGTGGGCCAGCAAACCGCCGGCGGGGTGATCAGCACTGGGGGCGTCGCGCTCATCGACGGCACCACCGTAAGAATGCCCGGCCGCGGCTGGTGGACGCCGGACGGAAAAAACATGGAACTCAACGGCGCGATGCCCGACTTGCTCGTTCCCCAAACCCCGCAAGCCGAGGTGCGCGATGCCGATGAACAACTCAACGTCGCGATTGAGGATATTTTAAAGCGCGTTGAGTGAAGAAGGTTAACCACCAAGGCACGAAGGCACCAAGGTACCACGAAGAAGAGTAGGAAGATGAGTACGATGAAGAGATCACTTCTTCGTCACTTTCATCGTACTCTTACTCTCGTCTTCCACTTGGAGCCTTGGAGCCTTGGAGGTTGACCGGGCCTTATGGCAAACTGCCCTCAAACAATTGCGACCATTGAACGCAGCATGGCCGCCGGCGAAAGTCGCGGCGCGCAGTTGTACATTTCGATCAATGGGCAGGCGCTCATCGACCGCGCTTTTGGCGAGGCGGCGGTTGGCGTGCCGATGACGACCGACTCGCTCACGCTCTGGATGAGCGCCGGCAAACCGATCGCCGCCATCGCCATTGCGCAGCTTTTCGAGCAGGGCAAGTTGCTGCTGGATGATCGGGTTACGAAGCACATTCCCGAGTTCGGGCGGCACGGAAAGGAATCGATTACGGTCCGCCACCTGCTCACCCACACCGGCGGATTCCGCGGGCCGATGGGAAGCTTTGAGCCGGGGCCGTGGGAAGCGCAGATCGCAAAAGCGTGCAGCCTCCGGCTCGAACCACATTGGGTTCCCGGCGAGAAGGCGGGGTATCACCCCGGATCAAGCTGGTTCATCCTCGGCGAGCTGGTGCGCCGGCTGAGCGGGCAGTCTTATGACAAATATGTGCGCGATGAGATCTTCCTTCCGCTGGATCAACCCGATTTGTGGGTGGGTATGCCGCCGCAAACGTGGAAAAACTACGGCGATCGCATCGCGCCGACGTTCGTCACCGACCCGCTACATAAAAACGTCGCCACGAAGATGAATGATGCGGACATTGGCGAATTGCCACGACCGGGCGCGAACGCGCGCGGACCGATCAAAGCGTTAGCAAAATTGTACGAAACTCTTCTGCGGCGTGGTCACTTCAGTGACCATGGGCTTCGACTGTCACACGACACCATCGAATTGTTCACCTCCAGACAGCGCACCGGCATGTTCGATCACACGTTCAAATGCACGCTCGACTGGAGCCTGGGATTCATGGTCGATTCAAAGCAATACGCCGGCGAGCATCCATATGGTTATGGCATTCACGCGTCGCCGGAAACATTCGGCCACAGCGGGAACCAGTGCAGCTGCGCGTTCGCCGATCCGAAGCACGGGTTGGTGGTGGCGTGGATCTGCAACGGCATGCCCGGCGACGAAGCCCACGCCCGCCGGCAACGGGCGATCAATGCGGCGGTGTATGAAGACTGTTCCCTCTCCCGGTACCCCGGGAGAGGGTTAGGGTGAGGGTTCGTTCTCGAACTTTGTGAAGCGTCACTTCGGCGTCAACCCACCCGGCTACAATATCTGACAAACGATGACACTTCCTTCACCACAAGAACCCTCACCCCGGTCCTCTCCCGGCGTACCGGGGGAGGGAGTCATTATCCTCGGCGCCGGGGTTGCCGGCCTCACGTGCGGGGTGGTGCTCGCCGAACAAGGCGTGCGCGTTCGCATCGTCGCCGAGAAAAGTTGGCGCGCGACCGCCAGCGGAAAAGCCGGCGGGCTTTGGCTGCCCTATCGCATCGAGCCGCGCGATCGAGTGCTTGCATGGAGCAAGCTGACGTTCGACATTCTCACCGACCTGTCCGCCGACGGGTCAACGGGCGTGCTGATGCGCGATCAGGTGGAGTTGTATCGAGACATCACGCCAGCCGAGCACATCTGGTGGCTGAGCGCGGTGCCGGATCATCGCCGACTTGGCGCGTGCGAGTTGCCTGCGGGTTATCGCGACGGGTATGCGGCGCGGGTGCCGGTGATGGATGTGCCGTTCTACATGCCGTATCTCGAGCGCCGCTTCGCCGCCGCGGGGGGGATGGTGGAAATTACCGGGCGCGCTACCGAATCGATCGATTCGTTATTCGGCGAATCGAAACTCATCATCAACTGCACCGGCCTTGGCGCGCGGCAGTTGTGCAACGACACCGAGCTGTATCCCATCCGCGGGCAATTGCTTCGGACGACCAACCCCGGCATCGACCGCTGCACCGCCGACGAGCTGCACCCGCTTGGAATCGCGTACGTGATCGCGCGGTCGCAGGATTGCATTCTCGGCGGAACCGCCGACGCGCACGTGTTTGATGAAACGATCGACCCGGCGAGCCGCCAGCGTCTGCTGGATGTCAACCTGCAACTCGACGCCCGTCTGGCCGACGCCAAAATTCTTGAAGACGTGGTGTGCCTGCGCCCGTTCCGAACCAGCGTCCGGCTCGAGCGAGAGCTTTGCCCGGGCGGATCGATCATCCACAACTACGGTCACGGCGGCGCGGGGTACACGGTTTCATGGGGCTGCGCGCTGGAAGTGGCGCGGCTTGTATCTGGTTCGAATTCGAAGTGACCACCAAGGTACGAAGGCACGAAGAAAGAAACAGACAGTTTGCGGATGCTGCCTGTTCCCTTTCGCCTGCACGCGCCAGTTTAGTTCAATGACCGACTTAATTTCTACCCTGGTCGCATGCGCTTCTTTTCCTTAGTGCCTTCGTGCCTTGGTGGTAAAACATCTCCGACGTTAACCCGCCGGATCGTTTGAGCGCGCGCCACTCAGCGACGGCGGCGCGCCAGCAGAAAGCATCCCAGCAGGCCGATGCTGATCGAGCCGGGTTCGGGTGTGATCTGCACGCCGACGAGGCTCACGTTGTTGATGTTCGCGAAGTTCCAATAGAAGAACTCTTCGTTGGCGTTGGCGTAGGTGATCAGTGCATCGAAGGTGCCGATGCCGGTGGTGGTCACGGTGTAGCCATAAATGCCCGCGTGCCGGTCAAGTTCGGTCACGGCGCCGGCGACGTTGCTGCCCGAAAAATCAAGGTAGACGGTAAGTTGCCCGCCGGAGAAGCCAACGAACTTTAAGTATCCGATGTCGCCGCTCACCGTGCCGTAGGTTGCAACCGGCAGCGGAGAAAGGGTAAAGAAACTATTGCCGGGCGCTGCGCCCAGCGTGGGCGCGCTGGCGTTGATGCGTGCCGCGCCACCCACGCGCGCGTTGACGACTGCAGAGGTGCCGTCGGTGAACGGCGCGGTGAACGAGAGTTGGCTGGAATTATTGAAGCTGGTCTGCCGCCCTTCGCCGCCGCCGGAACTGGCGTGGAAGCCCAGGCCGAAGCCGATGGTTTTGGTTACCCCTGCGCCCAGGTCGATGGTATCACCTTCACGCGCGACTTTGGCGAGCACGTTGAACGGGTCGTTGGCCCAAATGCCATATTGGTTGTTGACGTTCACGCCGGTGCCGGTCAGGTCGGTGATGAACGCCACCTGCCCGCCGGCGTTAATGGAAGCCGAGAAGGTGAAATCGCCAAGATTGATCTTCACGCCGCTTGCCGTACCGGGGGCCTGATCGCCCTTGCGCGCGACGGGTGCAAAGCTGGTCGTCCCTGTGAAGATGGCGCGGTTGTTGGATGAATCCACACCGGTTCCGGTCAGGTCGGTGATGAACGCCAGCGCGCCCACGCTGTTGATAACGACGGCCGGTTTGATCTCGCCGTAGTTTGCCCCCGCCGAAAGGCCGCCGGCCTGCTCGCCCTCGCGGACGACGAGCGACGGCGTGGCGTTGGTGGTTGTGGCTTTGAGGATCGCCGTGTTGCTGCCATTAGTGACATCGGCACCGGTCAGCCCTGCGTGGAATGCGATGGTTCCGGCGCTGTTAACCGCCGGTTGGCGAACGAAGGATCCGAACCGCACGTCGCCCGACGCGCCCGGCACTGCTGCATTGGTTCGGGCGATCAGCTTCATGGTGGCTTTGCTGTTTCCCAGGAAGATCGCAGCGTTATTGGAGGACGTTACGCCCGTGCCCGTGAGCGCAGACCGAAACGATACGAAGCCGCTGCTGTTGACGGTGGGCGTATCGTTGCTAAATCCATAAAGCACGCCGTCCGGAAGCTCGCCGGCTTGCCCGGCTTGATCGCCTTGCAGGGAATAGTTCTGAATGTTGCCTTGCGGCCCGGCCCAGATGCCACTGCGGGTGGGGTTAAAAAGGCTCGCCGTGTTTTTGCTGGAGCCGTTGAACGCCAGTATGCCTTCGGAGATGAACGCTGCCGGGTTGATCAGCGTAAGGGTTTCGCCGGGCGCGCCCGGCGTATTAGCGCCGGTTCGGGCGGCCAGCTTCATGTTCCCGGGCGTGCCGACCCAGAGGCCGGTATCATTCGTTCCGGCGGTGATGCCGGGGCCTTCAATCCAGCCGAAGAAAGCGATGTTCGATTGCGATTCAACGAGTGGGTTGTTTTCGAACGGATCAAGCGTGAAGCGATTGAACGTGCCAACGCTCCCCGTTCCCAAAGCATCGGGCGCGCTGCCCCCTTCGCGCGCCACCAGTTGCAGGGTGGAAGCCGCACCAGCCCAAATGCCCTGATCGGTGGTGTTGGTCGCCCCGCTCAGCTTGCCGGCAAATACGGAGTACGCGGCGTTATTGATGACCGGTGTTTCAAAACGAAGGAACGACAGACCGGTACCCGGCGCGGTCTGTCCCGTGCGGACGACCGGTTCGGACGCGGTCTGAATTTGCGCACAGACCACATCCGTCCCGCCAGCGACAAGCACCAGCGCGGCGGCAAACATTATTGCTTTTCTGCCCCTCATGCTTTCTCCACGACCTCCATACGCACGACTATCCTGCGCAACGTCCACTTACAGGGCGGGATTCGGAGTGCGATCGAACCGGGCGATCTCCGACGAGAAGTGCCCCCTTGCCAATAAGCACCCTATTCTTGCGTCGCAAACCCCCCCAAAGCAAGACAAAACTGATAAATTCGATAAAAACACCACGCGGCCCGTCGTCGCAGCAACGCTTGGTAAGTATCCCCAACACCCCGGCCGAATTGCACTGGAAAACCAGGGAGTGACGAGCACCTCTAAATAGGGGAGTTGGGCGATGGCGGAGTGCCCCATTCTAAACGCTTGAAAACTTCCAGAAGGGATAAACTGATCGCCACCACCACCGGCCCGACGACTAATCCAAGCACGCCGAAGACCTGCAACCCTCCCAGCACGCTGAAGAAAACGACCAGCTCATGCAGTCGAGTTCGCTCTCCAACCAGGCGCGGACGCAATACATTATCGATCATTCCAATCACCCCACCCCCCCAAATTACCAGAATGACGCCTTTGACCGGGTGGCCGGTCATGAAGAAATAGAGCGCCGCCGGCACCCACACGATGGCGGCGCCGGCCATGGGGATCATGCTAAAGAGGAACATCACCACCCCCCACAGCACCGGCGACGGCAAGCCCAGCACCCAGAACGACAGCGCGCCCAGCACGCCCTGGATGGCGCTGATCACCAACACGCCGTTCAGGCTCGCCGAAATGATCTCGCCCGACCGCTTAAACACTTCATCCGCCTGCGCGCGTTCCAGCGGCAGCGCATCGCGCATGGCGGGCACGATCCTGTCGGCGTCTTTCAGCAGGTAATAAAGCGTGAACAGCACGAAAAACATCTGCACGATGGTGCCGAGCAATCCGCCGACGATGTTTAGCGTCCGCCCCGCCACCGCCGTCGTGAAACCCTTCACGCGCTCGGCCACATATTGTTTATCGCGCAGCTGATCGAGGTCAAACACGCGTTCGTCAATAAACTTGAAGGCCCGGCTCTGTGGATCAAGCAGCCGATGAAACCCGTCCTGCGCGCCCGCCACAGCCTGCGGCATCTGTTTGATGAGCATCGTCCCGACCAATGCCAGCGGGACGACAATCACGAGCACCACAAACACGGTCGTGAGAAACGCCGACAACGCCGGCCCGCGCCCCCTCGTTCGCCAGCGCAGGTAAACCGGATAGCTCACCACCGCCAGCACGCCCGCCCAGATGATCACGTTAATAAAAGGCGCGATGATCAGCCACGACAAATAAACCGCCACCGCGGTAAACGCCAGGAGTGCAATCCAGTTCCCGGTAGGCTTTCGCATGGGCGAAGAGTGTAGCGATCGTCCCGCATCACGACACACCCGCAGACCACAACCGACGGACTTTCTTCCCCAAGCAATCCGAGTAGATCCAAGTCCAAGCCGAATCTGAGCGTCAAGCGATGATTCGGATCAAGTCGCGCGCATTCAATTCGCGCCGGCCGGCAAAGGCGTATTGGCAAAACGGCTGTTGGCGACGCGAATCTTGCGGTTGGCGTCGTCGGTCACCGGGATGAGCTTGCTGCCGAGAAGGATCAGCACCAGCGTCACTCCATTCACCGCCAGCAGGAACAGCGCCATCTTGCCGCTGACGCGCATGTGTGCCCGGCCGGCCGGGCCCCACCACCAGACGGCGACGGCGGTCGCGACGAGCAGCAGCAGCGAAATCGGGATCAGCGCGCGCCAGCTTAAGTTCATCAGTTGATCAAACCGAAACCGCGGCAGGCTCCAGCGTACCCACATGAATAAAAAGAGGACGAAGAGCGCTTTTCCCATCACCACCATGCTGCGCAGGATGCAGACGATGAGCGAATCGGTAAGGCTGGGGAACGCCGGATCGATCCCGCCGGAGAACGCCGGCCAGATTTTATCGATAAACGGCAGGTGCCACCCGCCGAAGAACAATGCCACACACACGGCGGCGGTGGTGACCATGCCGGCGTATTCGGCGAGGAAGAACAACGCAAATCGCATCGATGAATATTCGGTGTGATACCCGCCGACCAGTTCGGCTTCGCATTCGGCTAAATCAAACGGGGCGCGATTGGCTTCGGCGTGAATGCAGATGAGAAACATAATGAACGCCAGCGGGTGAACGAACACGTTCCACGCGGGGATGATGCCGCCCCACATCCATGCCTGTTTATCGACGATGACGGCCAGATCGAGCGAGCCATACATCACCACGATCACCAGCACCGCCAAACCCAGCGGCACTTCGTAGCTGATCATGTTGGCGGTGGCGCGCAGGCCACCCAGGAAAGAAAACTTGTTGTTGCTGGCCCACCCGCCGATGACGACGCCGTACACCGCCAGAGACAGCGCCGCCAAGATGAAGAGCACGCCGATATCAAGCCTTGCGACCTGAAAATCCCACCAGTAGGTGACGTCGGTGACTGTTTTGGCCGGTTCAAGCACCTGGCCCGATGCGCCCAGTTCCGCCGGCTTGATGTACGGCGCGCCGGCGTTGACGAGGCGCGTGCCCAGTGGAATCTGCCGCGCGGCGGCTTCTTTGATCGCCTGCGCGTCGTCCACGTTTACGGTGGCGGCGATTTCGACCGTGCCCCGGCTTTGCTTCGTTCCGCCGAAGGGAACGGTGGCCACCGAAACGATGATCACAATGATCATGATCATCGGTGCCAGGGTGAAGAGCACTTTGTCGACATTTTTAGCGCGATAATCTTCTTTGAGAATGAACTTCAACCCGTCGGCCAGCGGTTGGCCAAGGCCCTTGAGGTTTTTCAGCCAGGAGAGAAACGGCAACCCGAAATCAAACCCCACGCGGTTGGGGCCGAGGCGATCTTGCGCGTACGACGCCACTTTGCGTTCGATCAGCGTGAGATAGGCCACCAAGCCGAGCACCGCAAAGTGGATCACCACCAGAAGCGGCAACCAGCCGGGCACGGTGCTGGTGATGAAGTCGATGATTTTATGAGGATGGATGTCGGGCATCGTTTATCGCTCTACTCTTTTACAATCGTCAAAGATTCAATCATCGCATCGCCGTGTGGCTTGTATTGTTCCGCCGTCGCGGGAGTTGTGTTGAGGGTGATGATGAGCAACCTCGTGCCATCGACCACGAACCACTGCGTGGAGCGGATGGGCGAAAACTGTGTCGCCACTTCGCTGACTACCCTGCGGGCCGGCAGGCCGGCGAGGGTGAGTTTATCATCGGTCTTTTCAACATAACCCGCTAGTTGCTGGGCCATGCCGGGCTTGATGGAATCGACCAGCTCATTCACATCCGCCTGCGTGTTCATCTCGATTATTTTGATCGAGAATTCTTCCTGATACTTATCCGATTCCCCTTCGAGCGGCGTGACGAACCGCGCGACAACGGCGGCCTGCGTGGCCTCGACGGGCTTCCACTCGGCGGGATGTTTGATCGTGAAGCGGTACTCGTCGGACTTGAAGTCGACCATTTCGGCGCGCGCGGCGGTGGTGCCAACTAAAACGACTGCGAGAATGATCGATGCCAGCTTCATTCGCACTTCATCACGGGCAGGATGCCCGTGCCACAATCAATCGTTAAAGTTCTACGAATTCGAACGCGGGCTGGCCGGCGAGGTCGGCCTCGGTGGGCAACTTCGCCTGGCTGTACGGCTCGCCCAGTTCGTTGCGCAATACTTCGGCGTCGTACATGCCCGATTTGCCCAGTAGCTTGTGATACACATTTCCTTCCACCCGCGCGCCCGGCGGCGGCGCGACGGCGGCGTCGAAGGCCTGAACCTTGCCCTGGTAATTTTCCCAACAACCGGATTTTTCGGCCCACGCGGCACTGGGCAGCAGCACATCGCACTGGCGCGTCAGTTCATTCGGGAGGATGTCTTGCACGACCCGGAACCCGCTGCGCAAGACCGCGGGAACTTCGGCACCGATCCAGTTGCTTAAGTATCCGCCGACGATCCAACCACCTTTAACCGCACCTGCGGTGCTGGTGCTAAACGTTGCAAAATCGATCGCACTCCCACCCAGTTTCTGCATGACATGCTCAATGCCTTTGCGGTTGGGAACTTTTTCGCCCTGGATGCGGAAGGTTTCTTTGCCGTCGAGATAATGCTTGAACACGTCATCGTCGCTGCGCGGAACCGGGCCCAGGACCAGCGTGGCCTGCGCGTCGATCGAACGGATGAGCTGCCCGAGCAAGTAAGCTTCTTCGCAGGCCATCATCGGCGAAAGAACCGCGTACAGACTGCCCTGGCCGTGATCGGTCACGATCTGTTTAAGCTGCTTGACGGCGGTTTCGGCGGCATCGTTGAAGCCGCAGGCGATGAGCGCGCCCAGCTCCTTTTTCATCGCTTGTCGCAGTCGATTTTCGGCATGCACGGCCTTGTACGAATGCCGGGTGTCGTCGTTGATCCACCACTTGTTCACTTCGGCGTTGTAACGCGGCTTGATGCGGTAGAGCTTGCCCTCGTTCCATTCCAGATAAATGTTCTCGCCGCCGGCATCAACCGGGCTGATGCTCGGGGTGCGCTTGAGCAGCCATACGCGTTGCTGGAACAGAAAATCTTTATCGAGCAGCGCCCCGACCGGGCACAAATCGACGACGTTAAGCGACAGTTTGTTGTTGAGCGGCTGGCCGGGAAAAATATCGATCTCTTCTTTGTAGCCCCGCCCATCGACGTAGAGTTCGCTCGTGCCGCTCACTTCGCGCGTGAACCGCACGCAGCGCGTGCACATGATGCAGCGATCGCTGTACAGCAGCACGTCAGGTCCGACATCTTTTTTGGGCTTCTTGGCCTTGTCTTCCTCAAACCGCGACTGCGCCCGGCCGTATTCGTAGGAATAATCCTGCAGCAAACACTCGCCGGCCTGATCGCACACCGGGCAATCCAGCGGGTGATTGATCAGCAGATACTCCATCGTCTGCTTCTGATTCGCGATGGACTTGGACGAGTTGAAGTGCACGACCATCCCGTCGCGCACCTGCGTCTGGCAGGATGGAACGAGCTTGGGAATGCCTTCGACTTCGCACAAACAAATCCGGCACGACGCCACCACCGATAAACCCGGGTGGTAGCAGTAATAAGGCTCTTCAACTCCCGCGTCTAAGCAGGCTTGAAGAATGTTCGTGCGGTCTTTGCACTCGATGGTTTTACCGTCAACCGTGATCTTGGGCATAAGCGTGGGGAATGATAGCGGAAGAACGGCACTTTCCAAAACACGCGGCACACCCGCAAAAGCACCGGGGCTTAAGCTGTTCCTTGCTGACGACCGATGAAAAACACGCCGACCACCAAATTGAGGCCGTCGACGCTTCGCAACTCAATTTAAATCAAATCCCCCGCGCCGCAGCGCTTACCGGCGCGGCGGCGCCGATGCCGCTGACGCGCACGGCGATCTTCATCCCGCCGGCAATGTTGGTGATGCTTACCGTTTGCCCGCCCGCGCCGACGCCGGCGATATCGCGCCGCGCCAGGACGCGCTTGGTGACCGCATCAAGCACCTCAACGCGCCGCCCGCCGGCGTTTTGGCCTTGCGGCAGGTAAACGTCGACCTGGTGTGATCCGCTGGTGAAGTTGAATTCGAACGATACGACGTTGCCGGTGTAAACAGTCGGCCCCGCGCCGGCCGGCGCTGTCGGGGTCGGAGTAGTGACCGATTGCGATTGCGTCAAATTCGCAGAACTGCCATCGCCGGGCACGTCAGCGAAAATGTCATCGAAGATACTGACCGTCATCGGCGCATACCCACCCGAGCCGCTCCACCCCGCCCCGCCGCCACCGGGGGCCATGGCGAACTGGCCGCCCCCGCCGAACGCTTCGCCGAGGATCCCGGTGGATGCGTTGTAATAGGTGCCGCTGGGCGTGTTTTCGAGCTTGACGGCGCGCACCATGAACACCGGCGTAGCGCTGCCGGTGTGCTGGTGTCCGTAAGCCGTGCCGGTGACCAGCGAAGCATTGAGCCGCGTAAACGGCCCGTCCGCCGTGCCGGCGGCGTACACGTTGTACCCAATCACGTCTTCATCCGGCGAAGAGTTCCAACTCACCGTTTCGCCGAACAGGTTCACATCAATCCCGTACTGCTCCACCAATACATTTGACACCGGCGCGACAACGTGCAGCCGAAGCGTGGGATCGCCGAGGATGGATCGGGAGACGTAGCTGCCGTTCGCGCTATTTCCGTACTTCATGCCTCCGTTTGCACTGTCAAGGAAGCTGTCGCCCAGCGTCCCACCTGTTGCCATCCGATGCATGAACCACTCGGTTCCTCCCAGCCCCGACCAGATTGATGCCAACGATTCGCCGGGGTGAGACAACGCCACGTTCATCAGGGTATCAAGCACGTCCGGCCCTCCCGGTGGCGAGGTTGGAGCCCGATCCCAATCTCCCTGCCAACTGCCGCGAAATTGATTGAACACTGAATGTATCGCGGGAATGGAAGGGTGTCCCGGCAAGCCCAGCAGTCCACGGGTATGCGCACCGGTGGACTCAGCTGAATTTACCTGGTCATGATTTCCAGTGCCGCCGAGATAACTCCATGAAGCAATTTCAGATGCTCCGGCGGTCTCTCGCCAATCTTTGTTTCTCACTTGCGTTCCACCGAACAGCGAAGTGTTATAGCGCCACGAATCTTCACCCGGCAGGGTGCCGTTACTGTCGATGCGTGCCACCCGCGCCGCTTCAAACAGGCGTAGCCGATAGTCGTGATCTTTCTGGAAATATCGCTGGAGCAAATATGCTTCTGCCTGAGTTGCCGAAAGTCCAGGAAACTGAGTCTGAACAATCCCGATGGTCGTGCCCAACTTATTGAAATCAATCCGGCCCACCGGCAGTTCAATATCCGAAGGAATGAAGCGCTGATCAAACTTGCCATCGCCGGGCGTGTTTTGATTTTCAATATCGCGCAAGCCTTGGATTGCCTGCGTGACGGTGACGGTTGCGTCGGTCCACCCCTGATTAGCAGCGTAAGTCGTCATGTCGCCATAATAGGAGTCGGCTACCCACGCGCCACCGTGATTATCGCCCAAACCGCTATGCCCGTCGCCTTGATGGACTGCATCACCCGATCGAGGAACTGGCACATGACCGATCAAAATGACTGACTTCAATTGCTGACTGGAAGCCGCATATGCATTGACAATCTTTTGCTTAATACTACAGTAGCGCATCCTCCCATTTAGCCGATAACTCATTGTCGGCCCACATTCGGGCCGGGATGGAGTTTATGGCATGGATGCTCGTATCGTACGTTCCTGGCAACCTCAATTCGATTCACTCTTTGATCGCGTCGGCGACGTGTTTC
>Ga0163148_10000131_pt1 | contig 90428 bp, 66 predicted proteins | sample OliLakLV19MP7P2_FD_148606 | JGI IMG/M metagenome (GOLD analysis project Ga0163148, IMG submission 148606) | Freshwater microbial mat bacterial communities from Lake Vanda, McMurdo Dry Valleys, Antarctica- Oligotrophic Lake LV.19.MP7.P2 | ecosystem: Environmental > Aquatic > Freshwater > Lake >...
GGCGTGTTTTGCCCCAAAAATGGGAGTTTACTCGCGTAAATGACGCTTTTTGTGCCTTCGCATAACGCAGCTATCGGACTCTAAAGACAGACACTAAATAGTGTCCGTCCATTTAGTCGGTGTCTGTCCTTTAGCGTTCGAGAACAAGGCGTGTTTTGCCCCAAAAATGGGAGTTTACTCGCGTAAATGACCAGTTTTGGGGCAAAATACAACGCAGTTATCGGACTCTAAAGACAGACACTAAATAAAATCAACCAGCTCAATATCAAAAACCAGCACAGCATTGCGTGGAATGCCCGGTGGCGGATTGCTGCCGTAGCCCAGCGCAGAAGGAATCAGGAATTTACCTTTACCCCCTTTTTGAAGGAGCGGAATGGCAATTTGCCAGCCTTGAATCAGGTTTTGGAGCGGGAATTCGATCGTGTTGTTACCGGTTGTTTCGTCGAAGGTGACATTGTCCGTTAAATACCCTTTGTATTTGACCTTAACGTTTGAGGATAACGTTGGGCTTCCGCCGGAACCGGGCACGGTAATGACGTGGAAAATACCCGATTCGTGTTCGACTGCCGTCAGGTTGTTGTCGGCAATGTAGTTCAGAATGATGGCCCGGTCTATTTCACCCTGGTCTTCGTCTTTGCAGCCGGCAGCCATCAGCAAAGAACCTGCCATCAGGCAGCAAAAGAAAAAACGTGTCATGTTTTGTCAGGTTTAAATTTTTAGATAAACGCCTGCAAAGGTAATTGGATTTTATAAGATTCGCATCATGATAGTGGCCGGGTGACTCGGAGTCACCCGGCTGCTTTTGACAAAAAAAAAGGGCAGCCGCATCGGCGACCACCCCTTTTTTGTTTATTGGTTGAAGTTGTTGAATTGGTTGAAGTTGTTAAATTCAGCTTCCCACAATGATTGTCGCTTACCGAACAAACAACGGACAACCAACAACCAACAACCTTACGGCCTCTGGCTTCCCACCATAAACTGCTTGCTCACCGGCGCTTGTCCGGCAGTGCGCAGTGTAAGGATATAGATACCTGAAGGCAGATTCGTCAGTTCAATGCGTTCGGTTGCGTCCTGTACGTCGTCAATATCGCGCTGGAGCATCACTTGGCCCAATTGGTTTTGCATAGAGATCGTGACATTTTTGCCGTAGAAGGCTTCCATTTTCACGTTGATCTCGTCGGTAGCCGGGTTCGGGAAGATGCTCAGCACTTCCTGTGTTTCCACGTTGCCGTTGCTGCCATCCACCAAAGAATTAACCGGCGTGGAGGTCGGTACGCCCATGATGTTGCTAAAGATGGCAGTTGAGGTCGTGTTGACGTTGATGCTTTGCGAGAACAAACCTACTTGAATGCAGTTTGGCAAAACTAAGGTCACTGCGAAGGTGAAATTCCAGTTCACGCCGTCAACAGAAGTTTCGCCCAAGAAAACGTTGCCATTGCGCGTCAAACGCAGCCACTGTGGCGTGTTGGGTCTGGGGAAATTCTGCTGCTGCATCACGCCATTGGTCGTTGCCCGAAGGTCGCGAACAACCGTTGTGGCCAACTGGCTGCGAATCGCGATCTTTTTGGAACCGCCCGCACTGTTTTCGCGGAACATCAAACCACCCCAGCCGCCATTGGTCACATTTTCCAATTTCGCTTTGATGAAGCCGTTGCCGCACATTTGCTGCCAGGCATACGTCTGAACATCGTTCGTTGGCGAGCCGTAGTTGGTCGCTTTGATGTCAGTGGTACCGTCGCACACGTTTTCAATGGCACCGCCGTTGCTGGCGCCGATGTTCGTCACCGTCCACGGAGCGCCGAGTGCCGGGCCGCAGAGGCAGGTGAGGCTCATGCTGAAGGCACCGGTACTGGAGCCGAAGCCACTCACAAGAATGTAGTAATCAGTTCCTACGTTTGCGTTGAAGACCACTTGTGAGCGGGTCGTTGCGCTCGGGCAAGCTACTGCATTATCATCGTTGCTGACCAGGCAAGACAAAGTACCACAGGTACCTGTATAAACGTGTACTTTAGTGTCATAAGCCGAACCGCAAAGGCTAAGCGTCACTTGGGCACCGTTGCCTACCAGTTTGTACCAGACACCGTTGCCTGGCGTGCCGGCACCACTACAAGAACCAACCGCCGCATCAGAAGCAGCGCCTACGGTGCTGCCATTGGTTGTGGTACCACAAGTGACGGTTTGAGCGCCTGCGCAGTTGTCATTAGGCAGAGGTGCCGTAGTGAAGGTCGTAGATACATAGCTGCTGGCACTTCCGCCGCCGCAAGTACTGGTGCGCACGCAGAACGTGTAGGTTGTATTGGGGATCAGGCTGGTTAAGCTGGCGCTGGTTGAAGCCGTATTCACTGAACCGGTGCCGCAAACATGACCGGCAGTGCCGAAAGAGTAGTCGTAGCTCAGCGCGCCAGCAGCAGCAGCCCAGCTCAGCAAAGCGCCGGTCGTTCCAATGCTGGAAGCCGATGGTGTGCCGGGAGCATTACAAGGTGGGGCAGGTGCCCACACGCAAATACTGAACGAGCCCGGGTTATCGTTAAGAAATTCCCAGAAGCGGATGTAAATAGTGGAGCCAGGCGTCAGGCCGCTGCGGTCAATAAAGGGCATTAAGCCGTTGACACTGTCATCATCATCGCATTCGATGAGCGTGAGTACACCACAATTACCGGAGTAAATGGCCATGCCACCATCGGTGATAGAGCCTGTGTTGGAGTCAATAACGAGGCGTCCTGTAGCAGGTACAATGGCTGAGAACCAGACATCGCCGCCTGAGTAGCTGGCGCAGCCTGGTGCAGGAGGCCCTACAGAGCCAGTTGCTCCGGCGGTGGTATATGGCGAAAAGCTGCAAGATATGCCTACTGTAAGCGGAATGGCACTGGCACATTCGTCGTTGGCCGGTGGTGGCGGCACGGTACCTATACAAACGTTGAAGGTAGTCGTCTGACCCGTCGTGCCAGTCCAGCTATATACCCTAAGTATGTATTGACTCCCAATAGTCAGTCCGGAAACTGTACTGGTATTGGGGTCGCTACAAAGCAGATTGGTGCCTCCACAAGCGCTAAGCACTTGGTGTACCAAGTCGGTTGTAGAGCCTGCCACATTGAGCAGATCTATCTTGTGGCTTGTAGCAGTAGCCGTAAACTTAAACCACACATCATCATCTTCTGTGCCTGTACAAGTAGCATCGGCAGTACCGGTAGCGCTGGCAATAGTACCCGGAGTTACTGTTCCACAGTTCAAGTTAGGGTTTACCGTAAGTGTGATAGCATTGGCACATTCGTCGTTGGCTGGTGGTGGCGGCGGTACCTTCAGACACAAGTTGAATAAAGTGTTAGTACCAGTGCCATAAGTGTGCACACGGACGTAATAGGTTGCTCCAATGGTAAGCCCCGTTGTTGTACTTGTTTCAGGGTCGCTACATTTTACACTGACCAAGGAGCCGCAGGTACCTGAAAAAATCTGGTGTACGCGGTCAGTAGTACCACTGATGGCGGTCAATTCTGCAATAATTGAAGTAGCAGATGCAACAAAAGAGAACCACACATCGTCATCAGCGCCTGTGCCTATACAAGCTACCTGAGATTGTGTAGCCCCGTTCGTATTTCCTGCCAGCGTAGCACAAGTTCCATTGACTGGAATGGTGGGGAAAGCAATAGCGCCTGAGCAGTTGTCGTTAGCTGGTGGCGGCGGTGGCGTGCAGCTGGTGCAGTTAGCCGTAATAGTGTGGCAGACACCATCTGTAGTGCAGGTAGCATTGACATGAACAATCACCGCTAAAGTACCCGAAATAGGAGAAACCACACCCGTCAATGGAGACAAGCCGGAAGCGACAAGTGTTCCTGTACCATTAGTTTGTCTAACCGTGATGAAGTTGCCAGCCCCACCCGTAGCAGTAAAGGAGTATGTGTTACCCATTACGACAGCAGAGTAAGGTGAAAACTCCCCGCCAAAAGCACAAGTGGTAAGCGTTTGAATAACACCACTATTGTTGGCTGCGACTCCACCAAAGGAGGTGGGAGAGGTACACTGTGCAGCCAGGTCAGCTGCGAAAAACAGCCCTAACCAGGCTATTAATGTGAATCGAAAAAGTGCCTTCATGTTCAAAAATTTAAATGATAGAAAATATACAATTCCCATACATCCAATGTATTCGGATAAAGTCGCTGTTGTGAAAAGATGCCGGGCATTGGATTTTTCGGTACCAGGTGGCTTTAAAAACAGACTGGTCGTGAAAACGCGATGCTCAGACATCAAACCGTGATGTCAATCAAATATTGGTGTGTAGTATGCCTTAAAAATGGGAGGAACGGGTTTAAACTTCTTTAGATCGGCTTAGGGGCGCAGAATGAATAAGTGTCGCTTTCGACAGGTAAGTAATTTTGCTGCTAACCGAGGCGGAGGTTCCCGACCTTAGCCTTAGCTAAGGGAGGCGGTTCTCCAACGAAGGGTAGGAGGAAAATGACTCCTGGAAAAGTGACAGTTATTCATTCAGCGACCCTTAGGGAAGCATGCAACTAAAACTGTTACGGGCATAGTTAGCTTTAGTTTCCTAAAACTGTTTTTTTTTTTTGAAAAAAAATTAAGATGCCCTTAACAGTGAGTTGATAGCCACACAAAACAAGCTTCAAAGCCCAGAAAGCCCACAATGCCTCCTTACCATAATCAAGTCGTCATAGTTGTCCTGTAAGAAATGGCTTTGCCGGTGTAAATTAAACATGAGGGGGAATACCCTAACAAATATAACAAGCATTTTCAAACAGGACAATTTTTTTTTTGGCAAAAAGATGGTTTGCCGTCTATCTTTGCATCTGTCACAATTAAAAATTCCATTCCATGATGACTGACTTTTGCGTATTGTTAGATCCCGGCCATGGCGCCGTTGATCCTTCCGGAAAATACACCACCGCGCCCAGCAAGCAATTTCAACATTCCAAAGGCACTTTTCACAAAGGCGGCTGGTTTTTTGAAGGCGTTTTTAACCGCGCCATCACGAGCCGCGTGTCTGATAAACTTGAGAATCTCAGCATTCCCCATGTTATCGTCGCACACGAATACTTAGATACCTCGCTGGAAGACCGGGTAAAAGCCGCCAATTGGTACTTCACACAATACAAAAACACACTCTATATTTCAACCCACGCCAACGCTTCCGGCTCAGGGGCGGCTCGTGGCTTTGAAGTGTATACCACGCCCGGCAAAACCAAGTCGGACGACGTAGCTACGTTGTTGTGGAACAATGCAAAAGCGTTGTTGGGAACTAAAATTTCCTACCGGCAAGATACCACAGATGGCGACCCCGACCGCGAAGCCAATTTCTACGTCATCAAAAACACGAAGATGCCGGCCATCCTGATCGAGCATTTGTTTTTTGACAACTTTGAAGACGCTTCTTTGCTCATGACCGATGAAATCCAGGATCTTTTTGCAGAAGCACAGGTTCGGACTTGCGTAGAGTGGATGAAGGTTTTGGGGGTGTGATTCAGTGGGCAGTTTTTGAGTTGGCAGGAGCCAGGCTTTCGTTCACCCGACTCTTCACCCCAACACGGCTTGTCACTCCCGCTACCGCAGAGCGTCTCCTCTGCTTATTTTGTCTGCGCATTTGCGTTACTGACTGTTATCCCTATTTTCGCGACCTACCTGGCTTTGTCACTCCCGTCAAGGAGTCTGCAAAAGCGCGCACAGGCTTGCTTCTGTTGCAGACACTCTGACGGGAGTGCCAACCGATGATGTGTTATGCACCGCCTAAGCTCGGAGGTACAGGGAGTCTGCAACACAAGAACAGTTGTTTATAGTTTTGCAGACTCCCTGCGGGAGTGACAACCAATAATGAGACGTGACAATACAACTGTAAACCTGGAAACTTTAAAATTAACACGATATCGGGCATTATTTAAGGGACGGAGAAGGATAAGGGCGGACTAAAGCCCGCCTTATTTCCTGCAAACTGCTAACTGATACAAATGAACGTCAAAAAATTGCTCCCGCTCGTTTTATTTTCCCTCTTAGCTTTAACCATTTGGTTGAGTTACGATGTCTGGCAATTAGCGGCGCGCCAGCAACTCTGGGGCTACCGGCCTTTAGTGCTGTTCGTTTCTGCGTGGGTGTTTTTGGTGTTGGGGGGCACTTTGCTTCGCGCAAAAATATACCGCCGCGAACCTGACTGGAGGCGTTTGGGCTTAGCCACAATGAGTGGGGTACTGCTGGGCTTGGGGTTTCCCGGAATTTTGCCGTTTCCGGTTTTGCTGTTCATCGGGTTTGTCCCCCTGCTGGTTTTAGAACATGAACTCAGCGGGCAAGCTAAAGCGGGTAGAAAAATTTTCACTTCCGCTTATCTGACTTTCGTTACCTGGAATATCCTCACCACCTGGTGGGTCGCCAATTCGGCCATGGCTGCCGGTATTTTCGCTATTGCAGCCAATTCCCTGTTCATGGCGGTTGTTTTTTGGTTGTTCCACCGCACACGGAAAGCCAAACCCAAATTAGGTTACCTGCCACTGATCGCCTACTGGTTAGCTTTTGAATACCTGCACCTCAATTGGGATCTCACGTGGCCGTGGCTCACGCTGGGCAATGGCTTTGCACAATTTCCAGCCTGGGTGCAGTGGTATGAATATACAGGCGTTTTTGGCGGCGGGTTGCTGATTCTGGTGATGAACGTGCTGCTGTTCCGCCAATGGCAGCGCTACCGCAACGGGGAAGCGACCAACCGCCGGCAATGGGTCATTGTAACTACTTTATTGGTTTTGCCGTCGCTGTGGTCATTGTGGCGCTATGCTACCTACGAAGACCAGGGAAAACCGGCCAATGTGGTCGTGGTGCAGCCCAACTACGAGCCACATTACGAAAAATTCAACATCCCGGAAGGCATCCAGGTTGACCATTTTCTGGAACTCAGCGCCCGCCTGACCGACTCGCTGACGGACTATATCGTGTATCCGGAAACCAGTTTTGGTTTTGTAGAAACTTCCCGCATTAATGAATACGGCCCAATTGAGCGCATGCGCCAATTCATGCGCCAGTTTCCGAACCTGAAAATCATCACCGGGCTGGAAGCTTATCACGATTTTCAACCCGGCGAACCGCATTCCGACGCCGTGCGCGTGCGCAACCGCGGTGCCTCAACGGTTTATTTTGAAACCCTGAACGCCGCCGTGCAATTGTCGAACGACACGCAGGAAGTGCCGGTGTACAAAAAATCGAAATTAGTGCCCGGCCCCGAAAAATTCCCGCTGAAAAAGATCCTGTTTTTCATGGAAGCTGCCGTGGATCACCTGGGTGGCACGACGGCGGGTTTGGGTACCCAGCCCGAGCGCGACGTTTTTTCCAGCAATTCCGGTCGCATCGGCCCGGCGATATGCTACGAATCGGTTTTTGGAGAATACTACACCGGTTATATCCGCAAAGGTGCCCAGGCCATTTTCATCATGACCAACGACGGCTGGTGGGATGACACGCCCGGCCATCGCCAACACCTGCAATTTGCCTCCCTGCGCGCCATCGAAACGCGCCGCAGCATCGCCCGCTCAGCCAATACCGGCATTTCGGCATTCATCAACCAACGCGGGGATATCCTGCAACCCACCCGCTACGGTGAAGAGGCCGTCATTCGCGACACCATTTTGCTCAACGATGCCATTACCCGCTACGTGGTTTGGGGTGACCTCATTGCTCGCATTGCGGTGTTTACAACGGTATTGTTGTTGCTGAATTTGCTTGCATGGTCACCAGCTTTAGCTGGTAGCCCCAAACAATAGTGGTCATCAGCTTTAGCTGGTAGACCCAAACAATAGTGATCACCAGCTTTAGCTGGTAGACCCAAACAATAGTGGTCACCAGCTTTAGCTGGTAGCCCCAAACAATAGTGGTCACCAGCTTCAGCTGGTAGCCCCAAACAATAGTGGTCATCAGCTTTAGCTGGTAGCCCCAAACAATAGTGGTCATCAGCTTTAGCTGGTAGCCCCAAACAATAGTGGTCATCAGCTTTAGCTGGTAGCCCCAAACAATAGTGGTCATCAGTTTTAGCTGGTAGCCCCAAACAATAGTGGTCATCAGTTTTAGCTGGTAGACCCAAACAATAGTGATCACCAGCTTCAGCTGGTAGACCCAAACAATAGTGGTCACCAGCTTTAGCTGGTAGCCCCAAACAATAGTGGTCATCAGCTTTAGCTGGTAGCCCCAAACAATAGTGGTCATCAGTTTTAGCTGGTAGACCCAAACAATAGTGGTCATCAGCTTTAGCTGGTAGCCCCAAACAATAGTGGTCATCAGCTTTAGCTGGTAGACCCAAACAATAGTGGTCATCAGTTTTAGCTGGTAGGCCCAAACAATAGTGATCATCAGCTTTAGCTGGTAGGCCCAAACAATAGTGGTCACCAGCTTCAGCTGGTAGACCCAAACAATAGTGATCATCAGCTTTAGCTGGTAGGCCCAAACAATAGTGGTCACCAGCTTTAGCTGGTAGCCCCAAACAATAGTGGTCATCAGCTTTAGCTGGTAGACCCAAACAATAGTGGTCACCAGCTTTAGCTGGTAGCCCCAAACAATAGTGGTCATCAGCTTTAGCTGGTAGACCCAAACAATAGTGGTCACCAGCTTTAGCTGGTAGGCCCAAACAATAGTGATCATCAGCTTTAGCTGGTAGACCCAAACAATAGTGATCATCAGCTTTAGCTGGTAGCCCCAAACAATAGTGGTCATCAGCTTTAGCTGGTAGACCCAAACAATAGTGGTCACCAGCTTTAGCTGGTAGCCCCAAACAATAGTGGTCACCAGCTTCAGCTGGTAGCCCCAAACAATAGTGGTCACCAGCTTTAGCTGGTAGCCCCAAACAATAGTGGTCATCAGCTTTAGCTGGTAGGCCCAAACAATAGTGGTCATCAGCTTTAGCTGGTAGGCCCAAACAATAGTGGTCATCAGCTTTAGCTGGTAGACCCAAACAATAGTGATCATCAGCTTTAGCTGGTAGACCCAAACAATAGTGGTCATCAGTTTTAGCTGGTAGCCCCAAACAATAGTGGTCATCAGCTTTAGCTGGTAGACCCAAACAATAGTGGTCACCAGCTTTAGCTGGTAGACCCAAACAATAGTGATCATCAGCTTTAGCTGGTAGCCCCAAACACTAGTGGTCATCAGCTTTAGCTGGTAGGCCCAAAAGGATAAAAGAACAATAGTGCAGTTGGTCTCAGTTGGTCTACCAGCTAAAGCTGGTGACCACTAGCAAAATACGTAAACGTTTTGCTGTTCTTTCTTTTGGTCTACCAGCTAAAGCTGGTGACCACTAGCAAAATACGTAAACGTTTTGCTGTTCTTTCTTTTGGTCTACCAGCTAAAGCTGGTGACCACTATGCCAACAAACAAAAAAACAAAGTTTTATGAAAATCAACCAAATAAAAACCCATTATCGGCGTGCCTTACCCCATATTCAACCCGTAGGTTCTGCCTTTTTCGTCACATTCCGGCTTCACGGCTCCATCCCAAATATAAAATTATTACACCTGAAAAATGAATACGAACAGGCTATTGCCGCACTTTATCGCAACCCTCAATCGTTGACGAACCAACTTATTTATGACGAACGCAAGCGCCAATTTGCGAAATACGACGCCCTCCTGGATCATCCACAATCAGGCTCGATTTTTTTGCAACAACCCAAAATTGCCCAAATAGTCGCCAGCGAACTACACCGTTTCGATGGCCAATTATACGATTTGATTGCTTATTGCATCATGTCCAACCACGTACACATCCTGATTGATACCAGTCTTCAGATTCCGGAAATGTTTAACTTTTCTTCCTGGGAAGGCTTAGATTTTGAGCCATTGGATAAGATTATGATGCGCATTAAAGGCGCTTCTGCCCGATATTGTAATGAGCAATTGGGGCGCAGTGGAAAGTTTTGGCAGCGCGAAAGCTATGATCATTTTGTTCGTAATCCGATAGAATTTGAGCGCATTATCTTTTATATTTTGGAGAATCCGGTCAAAGCCGGATTAGTAGAAACCTGGGACGCTTTTCCGTTTACGTATTTGAGTGGTCACCAGCTTTAGCTGGTAGACCAAAAGAAAGAACAGCAACTTATGTATTTGGCTGTGGTCGTGGTCACCAGCTTTAGCTGGTAGACCAAAAGAAAGAACAGCAAGCTTTAAAAAAACATACTTGCCGTGCTATAATTTTTCTTTTCTATACTTAAGGTCAGCCAGCTGAAACTGGCGACCACGCCTGCTCCAAATCCTCAATCAGCCAATCTGCATCCTCCAACCCAATGTAAAACCGCACCAGATTCCATGGGTGCGGCGAATCGGGGCGACCCGGAATTTTGTAAAAGCCGGCAGTAAGCAACACCAGCGATTCGTGTCCACCCCAGGAAACCGCCAGCAAAAAGCGTTTCAGGCGATGAAACCAGACTTCCACTTCTTCGATCGTTTCCATGTTCAGATAGACCGACAGCAATCCGCCGCCACTATCCATCTGCCGTTGCGCCAGTTCGTATTGTGGGAAAGACGGCAATCCGGGATACAGCACGCGCGACACTTTCGGATGTTGTTCTAAGTATTGGGCTATTTTCAGGGCGCTTTCGGCGCTCCGGCGCACGCGCAAGTCTAAGGTGCGCAGACCGCGAATCACCAGCGCTGCATCGTGCGGTGATAAAATGCCGCCAAGCGTCATATACTCCAGATCAAATACCTTTTGGATGATGTTGCTGCTGCTGCACAACACCCCGACGACCACATCGCTGTGGCCATTGAAATATTTGGTTCCGGAATGCACCACCATATCTATTCCCAACTCGATGGGCCGCTGAAAAATGGGCGAACAATAGCTGTTGTCAATGCAGGTAACAATGCCCCGGCTACGTGCCAGTGCTGCACAAGCGGCGAGATCCTGAAGCTCGTACGTCAGCGAATTCGGGCTTTCTAAATATAGCAATTTGGTATTGGGTTGTAAAGCCCGCTCGATATTGGCAACATCGCGGCCATCTACAAAAGTGTGGCTGACGCCAAAACGCGGAAGGAATTTGGTAAGCAGGGTTTTTGTCCAGGAATACGGCGCTTCCACACAAACGATGTGATCGCCGGCGCTTACCTGCGACAAAACAGCCGTGGTCACGGCAGCGCTTCCGCTCGAAAATACGAGGCAATCCTCCGTCCGTTCCAGTGCCGCTAATTTTTTGCGCAAAATGGCCACGGTTGGGTTGTTGCCGCGCGTATAAACGGTGTGCTCCAATTCATTCACAAAAGCCTGCCGAAAGCTGTCTAAAGTTGGAAAGGCGAAGTTGCTGCTTTGAATCACCGGGGGCGACACAGCATTGAAATAGAGTTCGCGGTCTTCGCCTAAGTGGTTGAGAATTTCGCTGAGGTGCATTTATGTGTTTTTTTTTGAACCAGTATGGCCGCAATATATCAACTTTGGGCGTTTCTGGTTTATCCGTTTTTTTATACCAATACCCTTAATTTTCAAAAACCATGTCTTTCCATCCTTTTTTCAAATCATTCCCCTACTCCTTGCTCCTGATCTTATTGGCTGTTTCCGCCAACATGCTCGGGGCACAAAACTACCAGTACCCTGTGCTTAAACAAACCGGCGTCCTGGCAGAATCGTTTTTGCCCGAAGGATGGCATGTGCTGACCCAGGCCACCGGCGATCTAAACAAAGACGGCCTGGCAGATATTGCTGTCCTCATCGAAGCAGATTCGGTCGTAAAAAGCCTGAAAGAATGGGACAACCAACAGCAGCCACGCATCCTGTTTGCCGCTTTCCGGCAACCGGATAACCAATACCGCTTATCGGTGCAATCGAATGAATCCATCCTGTTGTCCAACGAAGGCGGGGTTTTCGGCGACCCGTTCGATGCGCTGGAGATCAACCGGGGCAGTATTGTGGTGCGTTTTTATGGCGGCAGTTCTGACCGCTGGAGCTATGCTTATCGCTGGCGCTACCAAAACAAAGACTGGTTTTTGATCGGCGCTACCTATACGGAATCTTCTACGCATCATGAAAACTACACTGTGCACGATTTTAACCTCCTGACCGGCACCGCCGAACGCACGACCAGCAAGGTTGCAGCAGGTGAAAAAGGAAAATCGGATCAGCTTACCAAAACTCCCTTTAAATTCAAAAAAATTCCCCTACCCAGATTGAAGACATTCAACCCCATGCAGGTGAGGATTTACAAGGAAATTTACATTTGACATGAAAAAAAAAATACCCGTTTTGCTGGAAACCGAAAGGCTCCGTATTTTTCCGCTTTCCTATGCCCAATTGATCAGTTATCTGGAAAACGATCAAAGTCTGGAAATGGAGTTAGCCCTTCAGTTCCATCCCCGTGAGGTGTCTCCTGCACTGAAAGAAGCGTTTGATGAAACCATTTTGCCTGCCATGGAACGCGCCGGTGAAAATTACGTTTTTTCTACGCTTTGGACCGTCGTCCTGAAAGACCGGCAAATGATGGCTGGCGATCTTTGTTTCCAGGGTGCCCCCAATGAGCAGGGAGTAACAGAAATTGGCTATGGCTCCCATGAATTATTTCAAGGGAAAGGCATCATGACGGAAGCTGTTGGCGTATTAGTCGCCTGGGCGTTCCAACAGCCTGATGTATTGGTTGTTGTGGCCGAAACAGACCCTGAAAACATCGCTTCCCAGCGCATTCTCGAAAAAAACGGATTCCGGCAGACGGGCGTAAACGGCAGCCATCTGTGCTGGCGATTGGATAAGCCTTAGATATTAAAAAGGTGCCCCATTTCGCGCTGCTTGGTTCGCAGGTATTCCGCGTTGTTTTCCTGCGGCTCCACGATAAGCGGTACGCGGTCAGTGACCAAAATAGAAGAGCGTTCAAACGCTTCAATTTTATCCGGATTGTTGGTGAGCAACCGGATGCGGTGAATGTCTAAGGCTTCCAGCATTTCGAGGGCAATGTCGTAGTGGCGGGCATCAATTTCCAACCCTAAGTGAACATTTGCGGAAACCGTATTCAAGCCTTTGTCTTGCAGGTTATAAGCTTTTAGTTTGTTGATGATGCCAATGCCACGGCCTTCCTGTCGCAGGTACAGGATAATGCCCCCTTGCCGGGAAATCATGTCTAACGAGCGCAGCAATTGTTCGCCGCAATCGCAGCGGGTAGAGCCAAAGAGGTCGCCGGTGATGCACTCCGAATGGAGCCGCGTCAGTACCGGTTGGGAGCGGTCGGTGTTTTTATGTACGAGTGCGAGGTGCGGCATCCAGTCGTCGGCGCTTTCCGAAAAAGCAATCATGTTGAAATTGCCCCAGGGCGTAGGAATGACGGCTTCAGCCTGAACGGCCAATTTTCGCCTGAGTCGTAACTGAAAAGTACTTTCTGTCATGTGCATTGGATCTGCATCCATTATTCAAAGCATATAAAAGCTTAAACGCATGAAAAGTTCGATGTCGGGCTTTGATTTGGCAAAGATAGTGATTGTAATGGGGCTTTGGTTGTATATCGTAGCCGATAGCCTTTCGGCAGATATATCGCCCACCCCCGTCCTTTTTCTATCCCATCCCTACCCTCAACTTTGTAACTTTACAGCAACTTATTCCCGTCTTTACCGGATATTCCGGGAAACGGATAATCTGAAAATTTAAAATACCAATACTTATGGCAAGGAGAATGAGGCTAACCGGGTTCACACGTTTTCTGATCGTGATGGTTTTTTTGGTTCCGATCGCCTACATCGGCGCTTCTTATTACAATGGTCAGGATGGCTTAGCGAATTTTAAAAAGCTCATCGGGCTGGACAAAAGCGAAACGCCCGCGTCTTCGCGCGAAACCGCCGCCAACCCCAAAGGCATCGCCAAATTGGAGGAACGCATCACCCAACTCAACGAGCGCATCACCGAACTGGAGCTGAAAAACGGCGAGTTGGAAAGCAAATTAGAAAGCAAAGACCAGGAGATCGTGGAATTGAAATCGAGGCTGATGAAATGCAAATAAGCCCCGTGCCCGCCCGTTAAAAAAGCAACAAAAAGCGCAATCCCTCGTTTTCAGAGTTTGTTGTTTAGACAGATGCTGCCTTACTTTGCAGCCGCAAAAACATCCGCGTGTCCTTTGCCCGACATAAAATTCCGGGCAACGGCCTGACCTGATTCCGGTAACGCGGGTCTATTGTACTGTGCTAACATCTAACTATCTATTTTAACTGGAATGATTCGAATGAGACTATTGCACACTTTGTTGATCCTGTTTGCGCTTGGATCGGCAGCACAGGCGCAGATAGAAGTGCCCATCACAGAAAACAGCACCCTCCGCCATTACTACATTGAACAGGAAAAAAAAGGTTCGGATGCCCGGCGAATCCAGCTTGATGAGCGGTTCGCAAACGGCCAGGCCAAAGGTATCCAGAACTGCAACCTCGAACGCGCAGGCATCAACTACCTGCTCGCAGGCGATCCGGTGCAATTGATTGTAGACCTTGACACTGCGGGGGTAGAAGGCGGCGCTTTTATTTGTGCAAACTGCACTTCTCTCAATTTCGGAAGCGTCGTACTGATGACCGATACCCTCACCTATACCGGAAATGCCGGCGTGAGTGCGGGCAAAGACAGCGTACTCATCAAGTACTGCAACGCCGCTGGCACGGTTTGTTCCGATTCCACTTACCTCTACTTTATTGTGCGCAGAGCGCCGCGGGATTATTTTCCGCCAGTAACCACGCTGAACGCAGAGGCTTCTGCTACGATTACTGCCAATGAAACCCTGTTGCCCGGGCCTTTAGCCTGCAATTTTTTCATTGATTGCGCTTATAATTATGATGGCCGCGATCAACGCGTTTATTTCTCGGAATATCCGGCACCCACCAGCAGTTTTGTGTACGAAACCAGTCGCTTCTCGGGCGTGGATTCCGTCTGCTACGTCTTGTGCGACACGTTTGGCATTTGCGACATCTTCCATTTTGCCATCCGTGTCCGACACGATACCATTGCCCTGCCTTTCATGGACGACTTTTCTTATGAAGGCTCGGTGACCAACAACCGGCTATGGTTAGATTCAGATGTTTTTGTCAATCGCACCTTCGGATATCATCCACCCTCCATCGGGGTTGCCACGTTCGACGGGGTGAACGCACGCGGAAAGCCTTACGGGGGCGACCCGGGAGAAGCTGACCGCCTGACTTCCACTTACATCAACCTGAACGGCGTTAGCGGTAATATCGTACTGACTTACTGGTTGCAACGCCGCGGCCTTGGCGACCGCCCTGAAATTCAGGATTCATTAGTCCTTGAGTTCCGCGCCCCAAACGGAGTATGGCACGACATGCGGAATTACCCTGGGGCTCCGTCCAGCCAGCCCAATACGGCTGAGGAACTTTTCAAGTTTTACGCAGTGCCCGTGACGGCTGACTTCCGCCACAAAGCGTTTCAATTCCGGTTTAAAAACTATGCTGATCGCCAGGGTGTATTGGACAACTGGAATCTGGATTACATCCGCTTAGACAATATTCAGACGGATACTTTCATCAACGATGTGGCATTTACGGAACTTCCGGAACCGATCCTGAACCGCTACACCAGTATGCCCTGGCGCCACTTCAGGGATCACGAAACCGAACAACTCAGTTCTAAGCTGGAAGTGGGCATTTACAACCACGCCAACCAGACGCTGAATGCCAGCCCTTCCAGCGTGACTTTGGTGGAAACCAACACTGGCATCCAGCCTTTTGCACCTGTCACCCTGTTTAACGGACAGGAAGCCAATATTCCCAACGGACAATACCTCAACCGCACGTATTTCCTTTCGGGCGATGCGAGCGGCTTCCCCGATATTCTGAGTGGCTACCTGATCGGAATGCAAAACAATGCATTCGACGGGCCGGAGCGACTGGAATTCAACATGGAATATACCCTTTCCAATACTTCGCAAATCAACCAGGCCGGCTTTGGTGCGGTGCAGGTCAACGACCAGGTAGCGCACACTACGGTGTTCGACGAATATTTTGCCTACGACGACGGCAGCGCGGAAGCGGGTTTGGTTACGGCAGAGGGTGGTCAAATCGCGGTTCGCTATACCGCCAATGTAGAAGATACCCTCCGCGCTATACGCATTCATTTCCCACATACCAGCGCCAATACTTCAGATCAGACCTTCCGGCTCCGCGTCTGGATCGGCGCGTTAGACGGCACGCCCGAATACCAGGCGTTGCTGCAGCCGGCTTATGCAGATGCGTATTTCGATACCCTCCAGGGATTTACAACTTACCAGCTAAAGAACTCGAATGGAGAACTGGCACCCCTTTACCTGCCTGTCGGTGATTTTTTTGTCGGCTGGCAACAAATCACACCCTGTACTTTTACGAATTGTGTCGCCATAGGGTACGATAAAAACCGGCCGCAGGCTAAAGACTACATTTCAAGAAACAGCGGAAACGGCTGGGTTGAACTGCCCGCGACTACGATCGGCGGCGCGTTGATGATCCGGCCTGTAGTCGGCGACGAAACACCTTCCGCGACTGCAACCGACGAAATTCCCGCACAGACGGGTATTTCGGTGAAGGTATTCCCCAACCCGGCTAAGGACGTCCTGAATGTTCAATTGACCGGCGGCGCTTACCACGAGCACGTCATGGCGCTCTACAACAGCGTCGGCCAATTGATCCTCAGTGGCCCGCTGACCCCGACATTCGATGCAGGCGCACTGCCTCCAGGCTTGTATTTTCTGCACGTGCGGCACCGGGATGGCGGGAGTAGCGTGAACAAAGTCATGGTGGCGAGGTAGCAAAGGGCTTGTTTAGGTTTTCCTGATTCTAGCGGATTAGGTGGCAGCGCGAAAACCATTTCCGCGAGACTCCGTGTTACCTCCGCGAGACTCCGCGAAACAAAAAAATAACACGGAGTTGCACGGAGTTCCACGGAGTTGCACCCAGCCCACCGCGGGACTCCGTGTTACTTCCGCGAGACTCCGCGAAACAAAAAAATAACATGGAGTTCCACGGAGTTGCACCCAGCCCTCCGCGAGACTCCGTGTTACAGACATGTGACCCATACGGTTCCTGAGCCAAGTCGAAGGACAGGATCGGGCGGACAAAATTTATGTTTTGGAGCCGAGCATAACGCAGCTACCGGTCTCTAAACACAGACACTAAGACTCATTCGTCTTCAATTCATTCAACTCATACCAATTCACCTTCCGCGAATGGTACATCACTAAGGCCAGCGCGATGAAAATGCCCAGACTACCCACCAACAGGGCGAAATCCTCCAATTGCAGCACCACAAAAATGAAGCCGTAGATGCCGGAAAGGATCAATGCCAGTTGGATGGCTAAACGGCGGATTTGCAGCACGGATGCATTGTAAACTGTGATCAGCCCAACCGTCGCCACTGCCGCTGCAAAATAGGCCATATTAAACCCGATATGCTCCGAAAGGGAGATCAGCAGCAGGTAAAAAACGCTGATGGCCAAACCCACCAGCAAGTACTGAAATGGGTGGATGTGAAAATGGCGCAGCACCTCAAAAAAGAAGTACGTCAGGAATGTCAACCCGATGACTAAGATGGCGTATTTGGCCGAGCGGCTGTTTTTCGCGTACTCGTCCACCGGCTTCACGAGGGAAACGCCAAAGGCCGTGCCTTCGTCAAATTTGAAATCGCTGCTTTTCCATTGTTGCGGGTAGTTGCGGTTTAAATCCAGAATTTGCCAGGAGGCCTCGAAACCGGAAGTGCTGATGGTGCGGGAATCGGGCAAAAATCCACCGGAAAAGCCCGGCGAAGCCCAAGTGGACTTCAGGTTCAACCGCGTTTCTTTGCCAACCGGCTGGAATTGCAGGGTGCCGCTGCCATTGAGTTTTACCGGAATGGAAAAGCGATACGTCTCGTCCTCCAGGGTTACCGGAGCGCTGACGCCGGAGTTGATCAGTTGAGGACAGGCAGTGCCCGGCTCCATGCGCCGGCTGCTACCGTTCCAGTCTAAGTTGAGGGTGCTCTTAATGCCCGCCATCCCGGAAATGCCTACGGATAGCTTGGCCTGATCCCACAGCACGCGCTTCGGATCAATGTTCAGCAGCCGGAAATCGGGCTGTTTGAAGCTGCCAATGAGGGTCAGGTTGCTTTGAAAGAGCACAGCATCGTAAATGCTTCGCCGCCGGATTTCGGGAGCTAAGTCCCCTTCTATGTTCAGTTCATCCGGCAAAAAATGAGCCGTCCAGACCATCACTGATTTTTTGCCCTCGACAATCGTGATTTCCTCATAAGGGATGGTCAGCACCGGCCCGGCCACCGATTGCGCGCCGCCCCAAGAGCGGCTGATTTCATGAATGGCCTCGTTTTGTCGCCCTTGCCGTTCATGGATCATGTTTTGGATCATCGCATTGGGGATTAGCAGCAACAGGGTAATGAAGCCCACGGAGGCCAATTTTACCAAAAGCGAAGTTTTCAGCCAGTGGCCGATGCGGTTAACTGCTGTGAATTCCTGATTTTCCATTGTATTTATTATTTTAAAAGTACTTTGAATTTCAAAGTTGCTGAACAAAAAAATTTACATGCCTTTAATGATCTGTTCCAGCAGCGCGATGTGCTGCTCAAATGCCAGCCGACCTTCCGGCGTCACGGCATAACGCGTATTGGGTTTGCGGCCCTGAAAGCTTTTTTCCACCCGAACGTAGGCCAACTGCTCCAGCGCCCGCATGTGGCTGGCTAAATTACCGTCGGTCAGTTCCAGCAAATCCTTCAGCGCGTTGAAATCCACAAAGTCATTCACCATCAGGGCCGACATAATGCCGAGGCGGATGCGGCTTTCAAAGGCTTTGTTCAGTTCCTGAAAAGCGTTTTTCATCGGCGCTCGTATTTCAGGTACATGATCACGCCGTAAACAATGTGCAACACCCCAAAACCAAGCGCCCAAAATAGCAGTCCCTTGCCGGGGAAGATGGCTGCCAGAATACCCAGCGCAATTTCGGCCATGCCTAATTTCCGGATATCGCTGAAGGTGAAATTGCCTGCATTGAGCATCGCTATGCCGTAAAACAATAGGGTAGAAGCTGCCAGCAAGCTGTAATATCCCCTGAAATATAGAATGACCACAAAAACCGACCCGGCGCTGAACGGAATGAGAAAATTGTAAAACAAGCGTTGTGCTGGCGCATTCCAGAGTGCTTGTCCCGCTGCACGTGCTTTGCGGTAGCTGAGGAAAAGCGCCGTTCCAACCGCAAGCACAAATACCGCTCCTGCAATGAGGATCAGGGGCAGCGTTTCCGGCGTGATAAACTGATTCTTCAACTCAAAATACAAAACCACTTCCGAATCATAGGTGATTTTATAGGCCAATCCTGCGCCGATCAACGCGTATATGCCCGCCAGAATTGCCGACAACGCGCTCAACGACAAAAACTTGGTTGAGCGCTCCATGATGTTGCGGATTTGCGCCAGGTCGTCTTCGGGTTTGAAGGATATATTCATTTGAAAGTACTTTTAACGGCAAAGTAAGGTAGAAGTTTTGAGATATGCAAGGGGAGAGGTAAAGTTTTAGTTGGGGATTTTTTTCACTCCCTAATTCCTCTTTCTATCACTTCCTCCGACAACGGCGGCAAGCCAAGCTCCGCTCGCCAAACCTTCAGCATCGCCCTATTTTCCAAAGGATATAGTACCAGCGCGCCGGGAATTTCCTTGCTGCCAACAAACTGCGTGCCGTAGCGTTGCGGCAGCCCCTGATGCGTTTTCAGGCGGTCGTAAAGGGTGGCGTAGTAATTCCAGTCGCCTCCGCCTTCGCGGCAGCGGGATTCGAGCGCAGGGAGGTATTTTTTGAGGAGGGCGGTGTCCGGAGAATGGATCAGGATGACGGCGGCGGCTTTTGCGGCGCGAACCCCAACGTCAGATTCAGCAGGCAAGCCGGTATGCTCCAAAAGCCGGAGAAGTTGCCGGCAGATGATATGGTCTTTTTCCTGACAGGCTGCATCGGAAATTTCGGGAAACCGAAGATCAACAGTGTCCAAAATTTTGAGATAACCGCCAAGATCCTGAATATAAGGCGCCAGGGTGCGGTATTGCTGGTCTTCGCAATACAAAGAATCCAAGGCAAAAGCCAGGTGCTTTTGGGATACCGGGCATAAGCTGCTTTGATTCGGGTGTCAATCGGTTTCCAGCGGGCATCTTTTCGAATGCTTTCTAAACGCGGGTCAAAAAGTGCCAATATTTTTTCACCATCCTTTTCGTGCATGACCCAGCCTCTCAGCATCATTAAAGCAGAATCTGTTTTGCTTTCAGCAATGTATTCGATCGCTTTTCGATAAAGTGCGGCAGATTTTGGCATTTCAATGCGCTGAATCACTACGCGCCGGTTTTGTTTTCGGCCAGCTTCGGTGTCGTTGGAGGCAGCGGGATAAGCATTACCAGCGTACAAAGGAATCAGGCAAAAAGCAGGAATGCCGTGTTGCTGAATCAGGTAATTTCGAACCACATTTGCCCTTTTTTTTAGATACATACAATGCAGGTGGTCGGGATAAGATACAGGGCGACCGCGAGGGTCGTAACATACAGGGTGACGTAACATCCAGGGCGACCGCGAGGGTCGCCCCTACCGTCCAACATTCCTTTAATCTTTAGGCTTGATTCTCCCTCTTCATTCATTACCTTTGCGCCCTTATTCAGAAACCTTCCTCGCAGACTACCGTTATGACAAAAAAAATTCAATCCGCACTGCTTTCTGTTTATTCCAAAGAAGGCCTTGAGCCGCTCATTCGCCAACTCAGCGCACTGGGCGTTCGGCTTTATTCCACTGGCGGTACGCACAGCTATATCCAGGGATTGGGTGTGGAAGTCACTTCCGTGGAAAGCATTACTTCTTACCCTTCCATCCTCGACGGGCGAGTGAAAACGCTGCATCCAAAGGTATTTGGTGGGATTCTGGCCCGCCGGGAAGAAGGGCATTTGGCTCAATTGGCACAATACGAAATCCCGGAGATTGACCTCGTGGTGGTGGATCTGTACCCCTTCGAGCAGACAGTGGCCAACACCGACGACGAAGCGGAAATCATCGAAAAAATAGACATCGGTGGCGTTTCGCTGATCCGGGCTGCGGCCAAAAATTACCACGATGTGGCAGTAGTCGCTTCGAAAGACGAATACGCACTGTTGCTGCAATGGCTCCAGGAAAAAGACGGCGCGACGAGCCTGGAAGACCGCCGCGAATTGGCTCGCCGGGCGTTCAAGGTGTCGTCCAATTACGACGTTGCCATTTTTAATTACTTCAACGAAGGCACTGCCGACATCACCTTTAAATATAGTATACACCGCTCCGATATCCTGCGCTACGGGGAAAACCCGCACCAGAACGGCGTATTTTTCGGGGATTTTGAAAAATTGTTTGACAAACTCGGCGGCAAAGCCATTTCCTATAACAACCTCGTGGACATAGACGCGGCGGTGCAGGTGATGCGCGAATTTAAAGACGATGCGCCCACTTTCGCTATTCTGAAACACACCAATACCTGCGGCGTTGCTACCCGCGCTACGCTCAACGAAGCCTGGCATGCGGCTTTGGCCTGCGACAACACCTCGGCCTTCGGCGGCATTTTTGTATGCAACCGCAGTATGGATGTCGCCACCGCAGCAGCAATAGACGAATTGTTTTACGAAGTGCTCATCGCCCCTGCTTTCGACGAAGATGCCCTGGCGCTGCTGCGCAAAAAAAGCAACCGCATTCTGTTGATTATTAAAGACTTTTTTGTGCGCTCGCGCAGTTTCCGCAGCCTGCTCAACGGGGTTGTCGAACAGGATACCGACCTGAAAACGGAGACCGCTTCCGATCTCAAAAATGCCACCAAGGCGACCCCCACGCTGACGGAAATTGACGACCTGCTTTTTGCCAATAAATGTGTCAAACACCTGAAATCCAATGCCATTGCTTTGGTGAAAAACCGCCAGCTCATGGGCATGGGCTGTGGCCAGCCTTCGCGGGTGGATGCGCTGCGCCAGGCCATTTCGAAAGCGCAAAGTTTTGGTTTCGACCTGAACGGCGCGGTGATGGCTTCAGACGCTTTTTTCCCGTTTCCCGATTGCGTCGCCATTGCTCATGAAGCTGGCATTACGGCGGTCATCCAGCCGGGTGGCTCCATCAAAGATCAGGAGAGCGTTGCGTATTGCGATGCACACGGCATTTCTATGGCAATGACAACGATCCGGCACTTTAAACATTGAATTGAAAAAACTTTATTCAAAATATTTGTTTGAAACAAGGTTTTGTTTTATCTTGCGTCGTCATTCAACGTGATTGTTTAAACTTAACGACAAAAGATATGATCAGCGAAGATCGAAGACTACTTAACGACCGCTTCCTCAAGGTTTTTAGCTTACTGGAAGAGCGGGGCGACGTTGTAAAAAATGACCGGGATGGAAGAGGCATGGGTGACTTTGCCGAAAAAATCCTCGGTAACCGCGCCTACGGGCATATCGTTCGCGCTTTTCTAAACTCAAAAGACAAGCGTTGTATTGATTACCACCATGCCCGCAAACTTTGCCAGGAATTCGGCGTAAATGAAGCTTACCTGATCGAAGGAACGGGTACGCCCTTTGGCTTCGACCTGCCCAAAGACAAACGCGCTGAAGCCGGCGGGGGCAAAAAATCCTACGGCAACATCCTTTTCACTACCGTGGAAGCCTTTGCAGGTTCAGCAGTAGACCCAGGCGGTTTTGCTGCCCGTGAAGAAAACGAATACTTCAGCATCCCGGGATTGGGCGGCGGCGGCCTCGTGGCTTTTCCCATCAGCGGGGTCAGCATGGAACCGGTGATCCAGGACGGCGATATCGTGATCTGTAAAGAATTGAACAGCATCAACGAAATCAAAGACAACAGGATCTACGCCGTGAAAAGTAACGGCTCCATCTGGGTCAAATACGTGCAGCGCATCGCCAATCCAAAAGGCCGCGTGACGCACTTAAAGATGGTATCTGCCAACCACTTAGAATACGATCCCTTTGTGGAAGAGGTCAATGAATACACGCGCCTTTACCAGGTTGTGCGCCGGGTGAGTGATTTGTAGCTACTTCGCGCAGCCAGGCTAAGCTTAAGCTACTGCGAGGTTTTATTCTTGATAAGCGCTCAGCGCTCCTTACGACAGCAGGGGCTTCGTACCGCATGGTGCGAAGTAGAAAAAACACAGACCAAAATCAAGGCTGATTGGGTACGGAAGTGCCCTGTATACTCCGTCATGTAGACGCTGCATCTACTGCGACTTGCTCGTGGTGGAGTATATATCCTGCTGTTTTTTGAATAGACCTCCGGTTGCAATGGCATAACCGGGGGTTTTTTGTTATGGTGCGTTGCACCTACAAATTATTATGGTGCGTTGCACCTACAAATTATTACGGTGCGTTGCACCTACAAATTATTACGGTGCGTTGCACCTACAAATTATTACGGTGCGTTGCACCTACAAATTATTACGGTGCGTTGCACCTACAAATTATTACGGTGCGTTGCACCTACAAATTATTACGGTGCGTTGCACCTACAAATTATTATGGTGCGTTGCACCTACAAATTATTACGGTGCGTTGCACCTACAAATTATTACGGTGCGTTGCACCTACAAATTATTACGGTGCGTTGCACCTACAAATTATTACGGTGCGTTGCACCTACAAATTATTATGGCGCGTTGCACCTACAAATTATTATGGCGCGTTGCACCTACAAATTATTATGGCGCGTTGCACCTACAAATTATTATGGCGCGTTGCACCTACAAATTATTATGGCGCGTTGCACCTACAAATTATTACGGTGCGTTGCACCTACAAATTATTACGGTGCGTTGCACCTACAAATTATTACGGTGCGTTGCACCTACAAACATTAAACATTGCAGTGCACTGTAAAAGAACATGATCCGTCCCAGATTTTGAGACGGATCATGTTGTATGAATTGCTTATTCCAAATATTATGATGTGGGGCACTTTGCTTCTTGCCCTTTGCCTTTTGCCACTTGCCTTACGGCCTCACAATCATCAACTTCTGCGTTCCGGTCATTTTACCGTTTTCCATGCGCACGGTGTAAACCCCGGCAGGCAAGGCGCTCACGTCCATCGTGATGCGAGCCTGGTGGGCATTCAACGCATAAGTATTGAGCGAAACGACCTTGCCGGTCATATCCGAAACGATCACCTTCACCGGTTGTTCAACATCTTGATAAACATCAAGGGTCAGTTCCGTTTGCGCCGGGTTCGGGAACATGGCGAAGCCAGAACCGTTGACAGTAACGGGAAATTCGAAGGTTGTCACTTCCCCGTCGGTTGTGCCGTCGGTGCGCCAGTTGGAACTGCTTAGGCTTATGCGCAGGGTATAGCATTGGGTATTGCTGAAGGCACCGTTGTTGCCAGAAACATAGGCATACAAATCAGAAGAAACGACGCCATTGTTGTAGATGATCAACTCAGACGTCGTGCCGCTGTTTTGAGAAATGGCCAACTGGAAACCGCCCCGGAAAAAGCGAAGGTCGTAGTTCGCCGGCAGGTTGGTCAGATCCATGCGGATGTTGCCCTGGCCTCCTTCATTTGAGAACCGATACCAATCTACATCGCCCGTAGATGAAACCTGGGCGGATAAATCTTGATTGACTGGCGTCGAAGGCAGCAAGGAACTGCGGATATCGTTGGGTTCAAAATCATCGAAACATCCGCTTGCACTATTTGTGGTAAAATTCGCGGAAGCAGAAAAGCTGCCTGCGCCGCTGCTGCAAACCGCCTGTACCTGGAATTCGTAAGTCGTAGCGGCGCTCAGGCCACTGATCCCCAAGGAGGCACCTCCGGAAGTTCCGCTCATCCAAGTAGTTGTGCCTACGGGTCTCCATTGCACGTTATAAGAAGTTGCGCCACTCGCTGCCGCCCAGTTGAGGGTGGCCGAAGACGCTGTTATGGCCGTTGCATTCAGCCCTGCGGGCGTGCCGCAGGTTTGCGCGGATGAAGTTGTGAAATTCGCGGAAGCGGAAAAACTGCCCGGGCCGCTGCTGCAAACCGCCTGCACCTGGAATTCGTAAGTGGTGCCACTGCTCAAACTGCTGATGTTAAAGGAGAGACCGCCGGTCGAGCCTGTATTCCAGGTCGTTGTACCTACCTGTCTCCACTGCACGTTGTAGGAGGTTGCTCCGCTGACGGATGACCAATTCAGCGTAGCAGTCGTTGTGGTGACGGCCGTCGCATTTAATCCCGCAGGCGTACCGCAGCTTTGCGCAGCCGTGGTTGTGAAATTTGCAGAAGCAGAAAACGCTCCGGTAAGGCTGCTGCAAACTGCCCGAACCTGGAATTCGTAGGTGGTTCCAGCATTCAGTCCGCTGATAATGAGGAAGGTATTGCTAGTGGTGCCGGTGCTCCAGGTGGTGGTTCCTGTTGGCCTCCATTGCACATTGTAGGAGGCGGCACCGTTCACAAAAAACCAGTTGAGCGTTGCCGTGGTGGCCGTGACTGCCGTTGCATTTAATCCGGCAGGCGTACCGCAAATATCATCCGAGGAGCCGGTGGAAAAAGGATTCGAATTGGAGTAATTGCTTGTTGTGCTTCCACAGACGGCCTGCACCTGGAATTCGTAGCTCGTTCTCGAATTCAGCCCGGAAATATTCAGGCTTGTGTTGCTGGTCGAGCCGGTGTTCCAGGTGGTCGTTCCAAACTGACGCCAGCGGACATTATAGGAAGTCGCGCTGCTGATTGTGCTCCAGTTCAGGGTAGCAACCGTTGCGCCGATATTTGTTGCATTCAGCCCTTGCGGTACCCCGCATCCTTCCGAGCCTAAAGTCGTGAATTTGAATTCAACCGCAAAACTTCCGGTGGAGGCACCGCAAACGGCCTGCACCTGAAATTCGTATTGCGTGCTGGTCACCAGACCCGAAATGAAGAGCGACGCATTGGTGGTCGAACCGGTGCTCCAGGTCGTTGTGCCAAAAATCCGCCAGCGCACATTGTAGGAAGTTGCGCCACTGACGCCGGTCCAGTTCAAAATAGTGCTACTTGAAGTTATGGCCGTTGCAACTAAGTTAGTGGGCGTGCCGCAACTTTGGGTCGTCGTTGTGAAATTCGCGGAAGCAGAAAAACTGCCGGTGCCACTGCTGCAAACCGCCTGCACCTGAAATTCGTATGGTGTAGTGGCAAGCAGAACGGTAATGCCAACAGAGGTGCTGCTCGAAGTGGTCGAATTCCAGGTGGTCGTTCCCACTGGTCGCCACTGGATGTTGTAGGAAATTGCACCGCTGACGGCGATCCAACTCAACGTAGCTGTTGATCCGGTAATCGCACTGGCGCTCAGCCCCGAAGGCGTAGCGCAGGCGCCCGAAGGTGGCAGGCAGCCTGGCGAAGTTGTCAGGCTGAAACGGGAGCCGCCGATGGCCATTACCGCCTGCATCCGTGTCTTCTGGCCTGCCGTAAACATATACATACAGGCATCGAAGGTGTAGTCCATATAATTCATCGTCATTTCCACGGGCGTACCGGTGCAGGTGCTCAGGTGCGGGAAGTTCGGACAGCCTGTGTTGGAGGTATTGTGTACAGGCGTGTCGTCAACTAAGTCGTTTCCGCAAGTAGCATCCCCCCAGATATGGCGGAGATTCAGCCAGTGGCCGACTTCGTGGGTGGCCGTGCGCCCTTTGGCAAAGTTGCCGCCGGAGGGGTTGGGTAAAGCCACAGAACCGATGGAAGACCACAAACACACGATGCCGTCCGTAGTGGCATTACCGCCGGGAAACTGTGCGTAGCCAAGCAGGCCGGAACTGCTGCCCCCAAAAACCACGCTCCAGACATTCAGGTACTGGTTTCGGTTCCAGATGGTAGAAGGTTTCAGGGTGCTGTTGATCTGTGCGCTCGTCCAGGAAGCCTGGCCGCCGTTGATTCGGTTGATGCCATTGGTTGCAGTGCCGTCGGGGTTTCTTTGCGCAAAGCAAAACTGAATTTCCGTATTGGCTGCAACCGGTAGAAAAAGTCCGGGAATTAGATTGGCATCAGCGTTGGTCAGGGCAAAATCCTGATTTAATTGATTCAACTGCGCCTGTATCAACGCATCCGATATATTTTCATTCGTGCCCAGCGCATCGCCATTATGGACAATGTGGAAAACAACTGGTATGGTGATGACCATACGGCCGCTACCGTCTTCTGCATGTTGGTGGATAAAATCTTCTGTATGGCGTTCGATGGCTTCCATCTGGTCGGCCTGGTCGGGGTTCTGGAGTAGTTGTTGTTCCAGGACTTCCATCGTTGCGCAACCGCGTTCCTGGGAAAAGCCAACGGTAGCAAATATGGCCAAAAGCAAGGTGGCCAGTAGGTTTGTAAATAACTGTTTCTTCATTGCTGATGTATAGTGACGTTAAAAATAACTTGAATGACTGCATGCGAAAGTAGAGCGATCCGGTTGTTCGCACTAATCAGGAGGGAGTGGATTCGGTTGTTTGGGCAGTTATATGACAATTTTCCTGCCAAAAAATCGAAGTACGGCAGGTCTTTGCGATGAATACAGGCTATTCTTCGGCTTCAGCCAGCGGATTCAGCCCTGCATAATAGATTAGGTGCCAATCGCCATCCATTTTGGCGTACCGCCGCAACATCGCGTAACCGCCACTTTTATGCAAAATGCGCTCCGTGATGATATCGCTACCGAAAGTTTCCAAGTTCACCTTGAAGCCGGTCTGTTTCGGATCAAATTTACGGTGCATTTTCCAGTTTTCACGTTGCCAGCGGAAATTGCCATCTGCGACATCTGCGCTGTCGGCGTTATCGGGAATGCCTTCCAGCGGAAACTGGATGTGCTCGATCTGGAAAAGGCTGTCGCTGAGAAAGCGCTCATAAAAAGTAATAAAATCAGAAGAGGCGGCAGCAGGCGCTCCTGCCGTTTTGTTTTTGCAAGCTGTTCCAATCAGGATGCATCCGAGCAGTCCGAAACCAATTAAAAGATAGCACTTCATTTACAAAGATAACTGTTGTCTGCACAGTAATGCATAAATAGCCAATTGGTTACAACGCAGAAGCAGAAAATCTTCAAAAACCCCTAACTCCCGCCCAATCACCTCAAAATAGCCACATCCCCCGATACTTTTTCAGTGCGCGGTTTTCCGTCTTCCACCACCACGTATTCCATTTGCCAGACATAAATGCCAGGCGCCATATTTTTGTTTTTATAACGGCCATCCCAACCGGCAGCGGGGTTGTTTGCTTCATAGACGATACCGCCCCAGCGGTTAAAGATCCGCATGGTGAATTGTTCTAAGATGCAGTCGGAGAGCGGCAAAAATTTGTCGTTGAACCCGTCGTCGTTGGGCGAAAACGCATTGGGTACGTATACCGTGCAGATTTCGCATTCCACAATTTCAATGCGGTCGAGCACCTGTTCGCATTGGTTGAAAACGGATACGCTGTACACACCTGGCGTGTCTACAATATAACTGACCGTTTGGGTGCCATCCTGCCAAAAATAAGTGGCTGGCGTTCCGGCTTCTGCGTTCAGGGCGATGCGTTTGCCGGGGCAGATTACCGTGTCATTGCCCAATTCTACCATCAGGTTGGGCAGTATTTCTATCGAGATTTCGTCATTGAAGGTATTGCACGCGGTGGTCACCGTCACAGCATAAGTGCCGCTTTGTGCGACGGTATAGATGGGTTTATCGGTATTGTCCTGCCACCGATAGGTTGCCCCGGGGATCGTGAGGTCAAAATCGAGGGTTTCTCCCGGGCACAGGGTCGTATCAGGCCCCAGATCGGCAAGCGACTCTACGATGAACAGCACGTTCATTTCATCGTTTTGGCTTTCGCAAAAAGTAGTCACGGTTACGGCGAAGTTGCCATCGCTCAAAACGGCGCGTTGCGGCCCATTGAATCCGTCCTGCCAAAGGTAAGTGGCGGCAGAGTGGGTCACATCAAGAAAAAGGGTGTCGCCGGCACAAAGTACCGTTTGATCGGGCCAGTCCAATTGAACCGGCGGGACGTAATCCACCACCACTTCATCCGTCGCAGTGCCACAAATATTGGTTACCTCTGCCCGATAAGTACCCGGCTGCGCAGCGCCGACTAAAAAGGTCTCTGAAGTAGAATTATCCTGCCAGCGGTAGGAGGAAAACGGGCTTGCGGCATTCAGCAGCAAGGTTTCTCCGGCGCAAAGGATCGTGTCGGTGCCCAAATTCACTTCGGGCACGTCGTTCAGCGCCACCACTTCGACCGAATCGGCGCCACTGCCGCAGGCGTTGCTGTAATTGACCCGATAGATGCCTTCTGCATTTACCGGGAGCGTCGGCGTTGTGCTGCCGTCCTGCCACTCAAAAGCGGTTGCTCCAGGGAAGGTGGCATCCAATACAATGCTGTTTCCAGCGCAAAGTAAGCTGGTGTCGCTGATGACATCCAAGTTTTGTGTTGTGGGTTGCACCGTAAAAGGTAGGATGACCGGATCAGCAGGGTTGCCGCATAAATCCAGTACATCGGCGATGTTGTTGTCTATGATTTCAAAGGAAAAATCGCCGGCAGCGGCAATGGGCGGCGTGACGGTGAAGGTGTAATTGCGATCGTAAGTCCCGCCGGCGTTGCAGTTGAGTGAAAAGGGGGTAAGGGTGTAAGGTCCTCCGGGGCCATTCAGGCGCACACTACCCGGCAGGAGAGAATTGCACCGGATGTATTCGTTGAATTCCACCTGAAGGATATTGTCACCGCAAACCTGAGGCGGGGTGATTTCTTCAATTCCCGGTTCGGTTTGATCGAAAATTCCGAGGCCGGTGGAGGATCCGAAATCAATTTTATAGCCAAAATTGGATCCAGTCCAGTTTGAAACCATCAAAACATAGGTTCGTCCGGCCTGCATTGGGATGAAAGCGTTGAAAGCAGTGTTGCCGGAATTCTGGTTAGGAGGGTTAGAACCACAACCAGCGCCTTGTTCGGACCACACACTGGCGCCCGTTGCGCCGGTCAGGCCATCGCAAGTTTGACCACCGGCGGCGTTGCAGCTCACCTGAAGGGATGGATTGGTTCGAATATCGGCACAAGTAGCATTGGTGATGTCAAAAACTGCCCAGTCATAATCGTCAGTGATGTTGTTGGGGGTAATCAGAAACCCGAGGCTGCCATTTTGATTGACCGTAAAAACGTACCAGATGGAATTCAGCTCTGACGTGCAACTGATGTTCATATTGATCTCGTTATCGTAGTTCCCGTCTCCGGAAGGCGAGGTGTTTTCCATATAAACCGGTTGGCAAACCGGGATGGCGCCGAGGCAGTCTTGTGCCGTAGGCGTTTGGGCTTTTGCAGCAACGCTCAGAAAAAGTGCGAGGGAGGAGAGTTGAAAAAGTTTATTCATACGAAATCGGGTTTAACAAAGATAGACGGAACCAGCCAGCCCGGAGGTCAGAGCCAGATGCGAAAAAATTACTTCATGGGAAACTATTTTTCGTGGCATCGGGGTTTATTGCGAACTTTCCGCCCTGAATACTACCCTGAAAGCTCCTGTAAAAAAACAAAATCCTGCGCACATCCTCAAGGATTAAGCTGCCATTTTAAATAGAATCTTTGCGCTTTTGCCGCAAAGCTTTCACCCGAACCTGAACATGCAAAAAATATACAACATTTTTGTAGAAGCCTTAGACGGCAAAGAAAAAGACTTAGTCTCCGGCAGTATTAACCGCGCCATCGTTTTGTTGTCCATTCCCATGATCTTAGAAATGGCGATGGAATCACTGTTTGCGGTGGTGGACGCTTTTTTTGTCGCTAAAATCAGCGTACAGGCTGTGGCGGCAGTGGGGATGACCGAGTCCGTCATCACGCTCATTTATTCTTTGGCCATCGGACTCAGCACAGCGGCGTCGGCTATGGTGGCGCGGCGCATTGGGGAAGGCAAACCCGGAAAAGCAGCGGTGGCCGCCATGCAGTCCATTTACATCGCAACGGCCATTTCGATCATAGTCGGGATCGTTGGCCTGGTGTATGCCGAAAACGTGTTGCGCTGGCTGGGCGGCGACGACGACATGGTGCGCAATTGCGTCGGCTACACCCGCATTGCTTTTGGAAGCAACATCGCCATCATGCTCCTGTTTTTGCTGAATGGCGTTTTTCGCGGTGCCGGCGATGCAGCCATCGCCATGCGTTCGTTGTGGTTGGCCAACGGCATCAACATCGTGCTGGATCCGATCCTCATTTTTGGGTTCGGTCCCATTCCGGCTTTTGGCATCGAAGGCGCGGCCATTGCGACGGCCATCGGGCGCGGCACCGGCGTGGTTTATCAGTTGAACATCCTCTGGAATGGTACCAGTATTATCCATCTGACTAAGGAGCATTTACATTTCCACTGGAAAACGACGGTGAAACTGCTGAAAATCGCCTACACCGGCGCTTTGCAATTCCTGATTGCATCGGCCAGTTGGATTTTTCTTATGCGCATTATTGCACGTTTTGGTGACGACGCGGTGGCCGGGTACACGATTTCCATCCGCTTGCTGGTCTTTACCATCCTGCCTTCCTGGGGTATTGCCAATGCGGCAGCGACGTTGGTGGGACAAAATCTTGGCGCCAAACAACCCGACCGTGCTGAAATATCTGTGTGGCGCGCCGCTTTTTACAACATGCTTTTTTTAGCAACGGTATCGGTTATTTACTTTTTTAGTGCGGAATACCTCATCCGTATTTTCGACGATACGCCCGCCGTGGTGGAGGCCGGCGTGCTTAGTCTGCGGATTATCTGCGCGGGCTACATCTTTTTCGCTTACGGTATGGTCATCAGCCAGTCGCTGAACGGTGCCGGCGACACGCGCACACCTACCATCATCAACCTGATCTGTTTTTGGGCGATGGAAATTCCGCTGGGTTATTTTTTAGCCATCACGCTGGGCTGGGAACTCGCCGGGGTGTGTTGGGCCATTGCGATTAGTGAAGCATTGGCGGCGGTTTTTTGTATTTGGGTTTTTAAAAGGGGGAAGTGGAAGTTGATTGAGATATAGGGGAGAGGAACGCACTTCAGAATATCCTCGCTTTTAATGTTAAAAACTACGAATTATTTCTGAAATTTGCCTTAGGGTCGCTGAATGAATAACTGTCACTTTTCCAGGAGTCATTTTCCTCCTACCCTTCGTTGGAGAACCGCCTCCCTTAGCTCAGGCTAAGGTCGGGAACCTCCGCCTCGGTTAGCAGCAAAATTACTTACCCGTCGAAAGCGACACTTATTCATTCAGCGCCCCTGAATGTTTTCACGATAAGAGTAGATCCGGAATATGCCGCAGTGGGATCGAAGTGCTTTGCTTGTTAGAGGGAATGAGTTGAAGGAAATAGCGGCACGGGTGTTTAAGATTAAGTAGGAGGGTTATCGAGGACTTTTAAGGAACCTACGTGGGGAAGTAAGTGCTTTGCAGTTCAAATGAAATATAAAGCATTTTCCTCCTTCCTTCACTCTCCGCAATTCTCCTTACCTTTGCGCCCGCATCTTAAGTCTTATTTCTAACGTCTAACATCTACGTCCTAACCGTCCATGTCGCCAACTTTTCATTCGTTACCCATCAAAGAAGTGCGCCGCGAAACTGCCGATTGCGTGTCGGTGGCTTTTGAAACGCCGGAATCGCTGAAAGCCGACTACTACTTCATTCCAGGGCAATACCTGACTCTGAAAACAACCTTGAACGGTGAAGAAGCGCGGCGTTCCTATTCGATCTGCGCAAGTCCCAACGACGGCGAACTGCGCGTGGCCATCAAAAAAGTGTCTGGCGGTCTGTTTTCCACGTTTGCCAACGAAAAACTAAAAGCCGGCGATACCTTAGAGGTGATGACACCGATGGGGAATTTTCATACGCCCATCGTTGCGACCCAAACCAAAAACTACGCCGCTTTTGCAGCAGGCAGTGGCATCACGCCGATCCTTTCCATTATGAAAGCGGTGCTGGAAATGGAGACCAAAAGTACTTTCACCCTGTTTTATGGCAACCGCACAGTAGAAGCTGTGATTTTTAAGGAAGCCATTGAGGCGCTCAAAAACCGTTACATGGATCGCGTGAGCGTGCACTACCTGCTCAGTCGCGAATACCCCGGCAGTGATTTGTTCTATGGGCGAATCACGGCGGAAAAATGTAGTGTTTTTTGTAAAACCCTGCTCGCCTGGGAAGCAACCGATGAATTTTTTCTCTGCGGCCCGGAAGAGATGGTGGAAGCCGTGCGCGATACCTTGTCCGGATTGGGTGTGGAGCGCGCTAAAATTCATGTGGAATTGTTCCTGGCGGCTGGCGGAAAGCAGGCGGCCCGTGCCCAGGAACGCGTGGAAGCCCTGCCCGATATTGTTTCCACCGTTCGGGTGGTTTTAGACGGCAACAATTTTGAATTTTCCCTGCCGGCGCACGGCGATTCGATCTTAGACGCTGCCATGAAAGCGGGTGCCGATCTGCCTTTTTCCTGCAAAGGCGGCGTTTGCAGCACCTGCCGCGCTAAACTTTTGGAAGGGGAAGTGATGATGGAAGTCAATTACGCCCTCGAAGCCGATGAATTGGAGCAGGGGTATATTCTAACCTGTCAGGCGCACCCGCAAAGCGAAATGGTGGTTGTGGATTTTGATGGATGAGTAGGGGCGACCCTTGCGGTCGCCCAGGAGCACGAGGCTTGAGCCTCGCGCCAGCAAAAGTAAAATGTTTACCGATAACCCGTAGCTTTGCCCCATCAAACGCTTCTTTTTCCATATCGCTTTTAAAGGACTCAACTACCACGGCTGGCAGCGACAACCTTCTGCTGTAAGCGTACAGGAGGTGATCGAAGGCGTGCTGTCAAAGGTGCTCAAAGCGCCGGTTACGATAAACGGCTGCGGGCGAACGGACGCGCAGGTACACGCAAGCCAGTATATTTTTCACGCCGATATAGAAGAAGGCTTAGGCGCTGAGTTATTGTATCGTCTCAACCGAACCCTTCCAAACGACATTGCCATTTTTGCGATACTGCCTGTCCACGACAAAGCCCACGCCCGGTTTGATGCCACCCAACGCACGTACGATTATTTCATTCATATCAACAAAGACCCTTTTTTGGAGGGGAGCAGCGCCCTGTATTACGACCGACAACTCGATTTGCCAAGCATGAAAGCGGCGGTGGATTTGTTGCCCCAATACAACGATTACTACGCTTTGTGTAAATCGCCCGCCAGTTTTGAACACACCATTTGTGAGGTTACTTCTGCGCATTTGTGGGTTGCCAACGGTGGGGAACGGCTTCGGTTTCAAATCACCTCGAATCGCTTTCTCACGGGGATGATCCGCATCATCGTGGGGCGTTTGCTGGAAATCGGAACCGGAAAACTGAGCGTGGAAGCATTTGAACACCACCTGCGCACAAAACAACCGCCGCAGTTCATCACCCCGGCGAATCCGCAGGGGCTTTACCTGTCTAAGATTGTGTATCCGTATTTAGATTTGCCGCAACGCACAGAGTTTGCGGCGATTTTTCAGTATGAACGGGAGGGGTATTGGGGGGAGATTTAGGCGGTCGGGCAGCAGGGCAGAAGCCCTCATGAATAGGACACGCGAGGCCGGAGCCTCGGCGCGAGCGGTCAAAAGGGATACCCGATCGCCAGATTAATCACCATGCCTTTATCCGGGGGCGTGGGGGCATAAGGCACTTTTAAGGGGAATGCGAAATCGAGGCGCAGCAGCAGGATGGTGAGGTCGAGGCGGATGCCAAAGCCGGCGTCTACCGCCAATTCTTTCAAAAAATTGCGGCTGAATTGAGCGCCGGGCTTCAGCGGGTCTGCGTTCAGGAGCCAGACGTTTCCGGCGTCTATAAACAAAGCGCCTTCAAAGATACTGAACAGTTTGGGGCGGTATTCAGTGTTGAATTCCAGCTTGATGTCGCCCGACTGATCGGGCAGGAATAAAGCGTCTGGATTGTCATTATTTGGCTGGATGTAACGGCCCGGGCCAACGGTGCGGCTTCTGAACCCTCGCAGGCTGTTGTTGCCGCCTGCAAAAAATTGCTTGACAAACGGAAGTTGTTGGCTGTTGCCGTACGGGTAGCCAACGCCAATGATGAGGCGGTTGGCCCATTGACTGCGCCTGCTGATTTGCCGGTAATAACGCAGGTCAAATTCTGTTTTTATAAATTGCGCAAACTGAACCCCGAACAGGGTTGAGACGTCGTTTGTTTTCCAGTTGGCACCATTGGCAATGCCTGCAATGTTGCCTGCCCAATCCACCAAACCATTGAAATAAATACCGCTGCGATTGGCATTCCCGGCTAATTGGTTGTAGTTGTAGTTATAAGTGGATCCGACAATAAATTGCTGTTCAATGATTTTGGCCAACGAAGGATTGGTGGCCAAGCTGTCGGCATATTGCTTCGAAACGTTCAACGCTTTTACGTAGTTGATGGCGACCGGATTAAACTGGTGTTCTTTCTGTAAGCTCTCCTTCCAGGCGTAACCATAATTTCCGCGGAAGCTGTTGAGGGTGTACAATTTTTGCCGGTTGAGGAGTTCATAGCCAAGCTGCATATTGGTTCTCGGCACAAATGCACCCCGGCGCCTGATTTTCCAGAAAGGAATCACAAAGCGCGGCACGCTCAGCGTACCCTCGGCCCCGACCCTGTATGTATTTGATCGCCCAAAATTGCCGCTGATCTGCACTTCCGTACCGCCAAAGATGTTGATGGACAGTTGTTCTGCGCCGCGGAAGGTGTTGCGGTTCCGCCACCCTAAGGTGAGTTGCGAGCCGGTCAGATTGTTTGTTTTGGAGGTTCCGGTAAGCTCTGCCCGCAGCGATTTTTTGGGCAACGGGGTGAGGTAATAGTACGCATTTAGCTTTAGTTCGCCGCTGTCCACGACGGTCTGAAACCTGTTTTTTACAAATTTAAAATTACCCAGATTAATCAGCCAGCTCAGCGTGGTATTGTGGTCTTTTCTGCTGTAAAGATCGCCCGGCTGAAACTGCATACTTTGTTCAAAAACAATCGGTTTGAATAATTTAGCGGTGTCAATTACATAATACCCGTTTTGGAATTCAGCGTGCGCCCGCACGGTATCTTCTGCTGCGGAGGAGAGGTTGTAATTGGAATAAATGAACACGTCGTTGATGCGGTACGTTTGTTTAGCTTCGGTCGGGGTTTCCCGCTTAATCTGCATGTACAGGTTCACTTCATTGTTGCCGATGGTGCTGTCGGTTTCTAGGAGCAGGTAATCGTCGCTGAAGTAGTAAAAGCCTTGTTCTTTCAGCTCAAGATCTATGCGGGTTCTTTCACCTTTAATCAGGTCGAGGTTGAACGGTGCCCCGGGTCTTAACAGTGTTTTTGACTTGGTCGCGCGAATGGCAAGACCCAGCGAACTGGAATCTGTTGGGAACCTGATGTTCCGGATTTTGTATTCCGGCCCTGTGAATATTTCGTATTCGGCGCTTGCTTTCTTATGCGTGACTGTCGTATCGCTGTGCACTTTTACGTGAAAAAAGCCCCGGTTTTCCATGTAATTGTCTAATATTTCCACATTCAGGCCAAGGTTTACATCGCTGAGCAAGACCGGGGCTTCCCCATATTTGTTGCGCAGCCATTTGCCCAATCCTTTATTGCTGCCAATATTATAAATCCAAAGTTTTACCGGCAGGCCCAATACTTTTGTATTGGGCCTGGGTCTTGGTAAATCTTTCAGGGTACTGCGGATGGCTTTTTTCTGTTTGGCAGGCACATCGGTCTGGGTAATTTTTATCGTTGCGCCCGTATATAAAAAGTCGTTTTCCGGGACAGTTTTAGTGGTGCTGCAACCAATAAGCCAAAATGCGGGCAGCAGCATGCATAAATATTGAATAATAATATGACCATTAATTTTCATCATCCTCTTTTCGCGTATTGTCTATGGGATCCAACTTACGATCAACGGGAGCATTGGCGGGTTTTTCAGGAGGAATATTGCCTCTTTCTATTCTTCTTATTTCCCTGTTTGCTTCCTGTCTCTTTTTCCTATTTTCAAATATTTCTTTAAACTGATTGTAATCAACCGACATGATAAAACTAACCCCCGTTTCCACCACATATCCTTCCACAACCCCTTCGTATTCGTTTCGGCGGTAAGCCCGGATCAGGTAGCGGCCATCTTGGGTCAGTGCGTATTCGACATTCAGGTTGGGGGAGGTGCTGCTGCCGCCGGTTCCGGTTTGGTTGGTTTGGCGACCACCTTCCAACTCAAAATTAGTACCTATGGAAACGTTCAGCCGGTCGTTCAGCAATCGTTTGGACACGCCAACATTCAGGTCGGTTTTGTTTTGCAGGCTGCCCGAGGTATAATCTTCCGATGAAACGACATCAAAATTGAGGTCTACCCCGGCGATCAGGTCGCCCGCTAAGTTGTTCAGTTGTTCGGTCAACAATTTACTCACACTTTGGCGCGCCAGGGAACCCGCATTGATGACACCGCCCGCGCTTTCAAAAGGATTTTCCGACACAAACCGGTTCAGGAGCAGCAGGGCAAATACCTGCTTGTTTAGCTCGGAAGGTTCAGCTTTTAGTTGGTTCAACCGCAATTCTACCTGCCCAGCGATTTCATTGTCTATGCGAACGGTGCTTTCTTCCGGCAAACGGATATCGAACGTAAGAATCGGTTGCATCAGGGCACCATCCATGTTCAGGAGCACTTCAAACGGAAGCCGTTGCCGATAGCGAAGGTCTGTCCGGGCCGCTGTGATCTGGTCTTGCACCAATTCCGTGGCAGACGTATTGGCAATGTAAACCGCCGTAATATCCACGGTGGCATTCGTGGGTTCCCCAATCCAGGTAATTTTGCTGCCTTTTTGAATGTCAAAGCGACGACGAAGAAAGTTGAACGACATTTCATAAGCGCCTGCGTCTAATTCATACGACCCGGTGAGCGTTATTTTTCCGCTTTTATCTACCCCGCCATTCAATATTGCTTCTCCTTTTAGGGACAAAAAGTCACCATTGCCTTCATCAATCACTAAATTCAATTCCGCTTTTCTATCAATTTCAATATTAGCGGACAATTCCATTCCCAATATTGAGGTTTTGTTCAACGTGTCCATCGCGGCTAAAAACAGAGAATCGTTGACCGGTGCGTCTTTATCTACGAATACGACAATGCCCTCTCGTTCCACCATGCCAGGCTTCGATTGCGGCAGCACCACAGTCAGCTTTGTGTCCTCGTTGATCCGGAGGTTGCCGTCCACCACCGGCGCCGTTTCTGTGCCAGTGATTTTTAAATTGGTATCAAAATACAGTTGGCCGTAATAGAGCTCGTTGTCTTTTTTGGTGCTATTCAATGCCCTGAAATTCCTTGCCCGCACATTCAGGTCAAACTTGTAAGCCAAATAATTTGTGGTCAGCGCCACGCCATCAATGGTGAGCCGGTTTTCGGCGGAATCCCTTACGGTAAAGGAATTAAACCGCAATCCGGTGTTGTCTACTGCTATGATTTGTTCGTTATCAATTTTGATTTCGTTATTCAGCATTGAAATGATCAGGCTGGTTTCGTTGAAGCTGAGGCGTCCATCAATATCCGGAGTTTTTACGGTGCCGCCCACTTTTACATTGCCGCTCAGAAAACCCTTCCCTTCTCGGAAGCTGCCCATGCTCGCGCCTTCCAAAGTATTCAATTGCAAACTCCGGATGGCGAGGTTCAAATCCATATTGCTTTTATCCTGCGGCTTGAGGTAGTAGTTGCCGGTGAGCGCCACGTCGTTTCCGCGGCCGGTGATCGTAACATTAGTGGCAAAAATATTGGCTTTGGTATTGTCAATTTTTGCGTTCACATCGCCGATGGTGTCGCTTTTGATCGCGAGGTTGTTGATGGTGAGATCGGTGGTGAAGTTTGGCTGGGTGGTGAGGTCGTTTAATAAAATGTTCCCGTTCAACATGCCGTCTGCCAGCAAGGAATCGGGTTGTACAAAACCGGTCAACGTAGCCAGTTTGAAGTCAGCAAACCGGATTTCCATCGGACTGTTTGCCGTCGTGTCCGGACTATTGATGATCAGATGTTGGCCACCTCTGCTGAGGTCGAAGTTGCGGGCATTTACCAGGGTTGGACCGAAACGAATCCGATTGTCGCCGCTGATGTTCCAGCGGTCGTAATTCAGCAATAAACTATCCGGGCGAAGGGATAGTGCAAACAGATTTCCCGGTTCCTTTGCTAAAAGACCCTGTAGTTTGTATTTATCGCGGTCGGCTTCGTCGCCTATCCGCAAGTCGAAATCAATTTGATCGTTGGCAAGGTCTGTACGCAACCGCGTGCCAACCAGCGCGAGGCTTTCGCCACTGCTGATGCGGCCTGCGTGGGTGATCACCCGAAGTCGGTCGCCTTCGGTGTTTGCCGTCATATTCAGGTCTATAAGGGTATTTGTCCCCAGGGAAATATAAGGAACTGTCAGGTTTGCATTCCATCCGTCGGTGCTGGAAAAAGCGGCAGCGAGGACGATGTCATCCATGCGCGTCAAATCAGATAAAAAAGCATGGATGGCCGGATGATCTATAATCTTTGCGGCAATGGTGAAATTGTATGGATCGGTTACGGTTTTTGTCGTATCCGTATTGATGGCATAATACGGCTGGATGGCATTCATGAAAATAGCCCCCAATTGTGCCAGTTTGTATTCTCCGGTGATGGCCACATTTGCAAAATCAGTTTTTAAAACAAGGCTTTGCCGGTTGTTTTCATGCAAGGCAATCACTTGAACGGAGTCTAAATTTACCCGTTGGTTGTTGGCGACCAGCAAAGAATTGGTGATGAAAATCTGCCCGTTCAACGAATCCATATTCAGTTCCGGGAAATTGGCGGAAATCTCTCCCCGGTAGATCATTGCATCTTCGGTCAGACGCAGCGGGCGGGTTTTGATGCTGTCAATCGAAGCAGTTATCTGAATGCCGGGATGGGTTCCCTCCAGGTTGCCTTTGGCCTTGAAGGCAAAGTGAAGATTGGGATCTTTCATCCCGCCCTTTGCGATAAATTGCTGGTTGGCAATGGTGCCGTCTAAACGGATGTTGCGGTAAGTGTACTTGTTGTATTCCGCGCGGTAGACCAGCCCATTTATTTCGGCAACTGCTTTTTTGGGGTCAAACCCCTTGCCTTCCACGATAAAATCTGCGGTGACCGTTCCAACGGTTTCCGACTGCTGAACGATGCGGCCAATGTCTAAAGCATGGGTGGAGACCTCTGCGCTGTACGTGGCGGTGTTTGGATTGGTCGCATTCGCAATGGTTCCGTTCACGCCAGCGTCGCCAAAGGAGGTATTCAGGCTAATATTTGCATACAGATTGGCAAGGCCGCCTTTCAGGATACCTTTCAGCGACAGGGCTTCCGGCAGGGTAATATTATCGGGAATACTTTTGGGCGGCGCAAACAGCAGGATGTCGCTGCGGGTCGTGCTGAGGTTGATGATGTTCAAATCGGCAGCAATGTTTTTGGGGTCGGAAGCATTCGTCAGCGTTCCGGAAAGGTCTGCACGGGTGTTTTGAAAACCGCTGAATTGAAGTTCGTAAATATTCATTTGGGCAAGGCTGCCATTGATCCGGCTATTGATATAAAAAACAGCTTCGGGATCTTTGAATGCAGGCTGTTTAGCCAAATCGGGGACAAAAGTCAAAATATCTTTCACCAGAATGCGGCTGTTGTCGAGGTCTAAGCTAAACTCCGCCACCGCCGGATTTTTTTGTAAAGCGTTCAGCGAAGGATAGCGAACGGTCGCACTGCGTTTTATTTCGGAGCCGGGGGTTCGTATGTACAGATTGTTCAGCCGTGCGCCCCTGTTGGTATATTGCAGGTCTGCGTTCAAGGTATTGAGTACAAAACCACCGCGTTCCCGCATCGCGCCTTTAAAAATATTGGCGGCTATGGTGTCCCGGTTAAAAAGGAATTTATTGGCGTGTAAAGTCAGGTTGCGGATACCCAAATGCGCGTAATCCATGCCACGATTTTGACGAGGTTTGGTGTTGTCATCAAAAACGAAGTGGTTGTTGTTCAGCCGGATGTCTCCGACGGTGATTTTCCAGGGCAGGTACGTTGTTTCAATTTTCTGGTCGGTTTGGGTGGTCAGTTTGATGACTTCCGAATCGCCTTTGGAGTTCAGGGTTACCATTCCGTCCAATTCATTCAATTCCACCTTTCGGATGGCGATCAGGCTTTTTTCGAGGTCAATGCTTGCCGGGAAAATTTTGAGGTCTTTAAATTGGAACTTCGTGTTGACGGCAGATACCTCATTGCTATAAGCGAAGTTTATATCGTGCAGGTGGATTTCCTGATTGGTCAATTTTAAATACTTGGTCGCTTCGTATGTAACACCGGGGTCGGGATTGGTATTGACAACCGGAATCGTTAACGGGGTGGTCTGTTTTATGCGGCCTCTTACGCCACTTAGAAAAATCCGCGGCACATCGTATGCTAAGTTAGCAGGATCGAACGTATCTATATCGGTATCAAAATGCCCGAGGTAAATATCGGCGTCGTTGCCGGTGACGACGTCAAAATACACCACTCTGGTATCGTCAATAATGACTTTTTCAATCGCCATTTTCATGCCAGTCGTATCGTTGGCAGGTTTGGCTTGTTCGCTTGCAAAAGCGTCAATAATAAATTGGAAATTGAAAAGGGTGTCCGGCAGTTGCCGCTTTATTTTGACGGTAATCCCGTTTAAATTAATTTCGTTGATTTGGATTTCGTTGCTCAATAATTTAAATAAGTCAATATCTACTTTCAACTGGCGTCCGGCCAACAATGTATCTTTAGTTTGATCTTCAATGTACACCCCTTCTAACACCAGCATTTTTGGGAACGTGATGTCTAACCCACCTATTTCTACTTTGGTATCCAATTTTTGTTCCAAAAAGGAGACGACCTTTTTCCGGGCAAAATTTTGCACGGGCGCGGTTTGGATCAACAGGAGAACGATGAGGATCAGAAACAGAATGGACAAAAACAGGATCGCGAAACCTCTGCCGATTTTTGCGGTTAGCGTTCTTTTATTTTTTGTCTCTTTGTTTGATTGCATATCATAACTTCACAGCAGTGAAGTTCTACAAAGGTACCTTTGTAGAAGCATTAGGAGTTACATGATTTTGAGGAAAAGTTGTATAATTCACATGTTGTAGGGGGGGCAGAGGCTATTTTAACCGACTTATCCAAGCTTCAGGATTCCGTTTTTCATGAATCAAAGCAGCAATAAAAACGCTGTTTCGTTCATCATCAACCCTGAAAATAATAAAATAGGGAAACTTTTTATTTTAGCTTTTCAGAACTTTGGCCGATTCCTTACTATGTCAAAGACCTCTGGTACAGCAGAAATTTCATCAAAACGTATGTATAATTATGCAGAAATTTTTCAAGCGCCTTATGTGATTCGCGCTCGTACCAATCCAGCACATTTTCAATGTCCCGAAGAGCACTTTTGCCAATAACTATTTTATGAGCCATACGTCGCCTTTACCCATGATTTAAACTGATCCGTATTGGCGGCAGCATCAGGGGCTGCTTCATATTCATCCCATCTTCTGTCTAATTCGCCCAATTCCTCTTCGGTGAAGTCAAATGCTTCCTCGGCCTCGTCGGCTTTTTCTCTTCTGTATTTCAATTTTAAAAACAGAACATAATCTGCAACCTGCTGCTGTAAAGCAACTGGAAGGGATTCAATTTCGTTGATCAATACAGGAATATTCATCTTAGTTTTCTTTTGCCTGAGAAACATGCAATCACCTGACAAATATAGGAAAAAAGAATAGGGCGCGCAAACAGTACCCCATCGCAACAAGTCTATTGCATACCTACGGCACGTCAGACCATTGAACATGATTTGAGCGACCGATATTTAGGTTCCAATTGAACCTGCTTACAGCTTATGAAATTCGGGATGGTTTATAGCATAACACAGCTATCTGACTACAATGACATATCTTATTTCGCCCGCACCACCACAGCTTGCCCCCCTGCAGCTTTCGCCTTCATCCCCCGGCAATCCCACAACGCGTTGTAGTCGTCGCCTTCGCGGACATAGCGGCAGGTCATCACCTCGGCACCGGTTTTGTCTTTTATCGAAAATGGGTGGTTCGACAGTACCTTGCCGGAAATCAGCTCGGCATGGCAGATGAGTTCCAGCCCCGCACCATTCCAATAGAAATAGGTTTTTTCGATGCCCGCCCAGCAACCGATGGTCATGGTGCTCGCCTCAATCACCACCGCATTATTGGCCGCCGGAACATTCAGGATGCGCAGCAACGCACTGGAACCGCAGTCTTCAAACAGGCACAGACCCGGCACATCGCTGCGGTGCAGTACGCGACCTTTTTGCAAAATGCGGAGTTCGCCATGGATATCGGTCAATTTTTTGCGGGGCTTGGAAGAAACGCCCAGTAGCACAAATTCGGCTTTGCCATCGCCTGTTAGATCAGCCTTGCGCCAACCTTTGGCGATGTGCCCGCCCCAGACATAGCCCTGAAAGGCTTTCCCTGCGGCGTCCTGGCCTTTCACGCGGTACCAGAAATCGCCGTAGCCGTTGATTTCTTCAGTTGGCAATGCAGCGTCAGTTGCGTAGCCGATGTTCTTCAGGGTATGGCCGTTGCCGAGGGTGGCGATTGTTTTTGAGTGGCGGCTGGCGCCGGAATGTACTGCGACTTTATCTCCGAACGTGTAGAGGGTGGTGCCGCTGGAATAGAGTTGTTCAACCTGCGACTGGCGGTGAAACCAGTCAAAATATGCTTCCCACTCGCCGCCAATTGTGCGGGTTTGCGGCATAGAAGCATTAGGAAGCAGGGAGAATGCAAGAGCAATGAAGAGCATTTTCATGGGTACGTTTTAATTCATAGGGATAATAGGAAACCACATACCGGCACTAAAGCCAGTAGGTTTTATTCTTTATACGCACAAAAGGTAGTCGCGTTACTACGGTACGGTAACAAAAAGTACGTTTCCGTCAATGATCCTGTCCTGAAAGGTGTGAAAGCGTGTATTTCTAAACTCACTCTTCTTTAGAGCTTATTCGGGAGTTCACCAACAGGCTACGAGCAGCAAAGTTTGTTTTATACTGTGTTGGATCTTTTCGCCGTAGCTGCTGGCTACCCCGACCGCAGTCGGGGCAAAATCCGCCCCCGAACAATTTCGGGACAGGCTTTGTCTAAAGCAAACTTTCCTCGCTTTCGCTCCGCCATGGAAACTCATCCAAGCTCTTATAAGAACGCGCCAAAGTTGAAAATTCTTTTGAAAGCTAATGGTTTTTTTGATTTTTTTTCAAATTTTCTTTGTGTGCAGCCCATTCTCGCCAACTAAAAAGTTGCTTAAATGCCTGTTCCTGAAACGCAGCTATCGGACTTTGCCGCTTGTCTGTCCATTTAGCCGGTGTCTGTTTTTAGCGTTCGGGAGCAAGGCGTGCGAAGACCCCAAAAACGGGATTTTACTCGCGTAAATGACCGATTTTGGGGTCCAGCACAACGCAGCTATCGGACTATAAAAACAGATATGCGCAAACGGTCGAAGCATGACTTACTAATCAATCCAATATCAGCGGCGTGCAAAGCAGCTTCGCGGTAGTTCCGAATAAGGCGGATGTCTACATCGGCGACTTCCCGGATCAGGTATGCCACGCGCTGGGAGCGCTTGATGTGGCGGACGTCGCGGATGTAGATGGCGCGCACCTGTCCGGGGAAAGCCCTCGACAATTCGAGGTAGATATCGGCGTCGTTTTCGCCGCTGTCGCCAATGAAAACAAACGGAAGGTGCGGGTAAGTACGCAGGATACGCGCCGCATGCTCATACTTATGCCCTTTGTAGCCGACCGGACTGGCCTGGTATGGGATGCCGAAGTCGCGCAGCAGGATTGGGCCTTTTGGTAAATCGTTGATAATCAGGAAGTCCTCCAGTAGGTCGTACAAATTCCAGGGGCTGTTGGAAACGTAGAAAAAAGGATTGGAGGACTTTTCTTTTGGACCGAGTCCAAGCGCCTGAAAAAATGCGCTCACTTCGCTAAAAGCTTTGCGGGAGTTGGCATTTTTCATAAAAGTAAGGTACAGCATTTTGAGCTTTAGCAGCGAGGTGACGTCTGTTTTTAAAATGGTGTCGTCAATATCGCTGATGACGCCAAAACCGGCATTTCGCGGGAGTAACAGGTCAACGGGGCAGATCAGTTCTCCGGAACTGTAAGAAGGGGATTTCAGGGTGACCTGCGCCTCCGTCCACGAAGTTTTCAGCCCCCGCAGCTTTTTGGGGAGATCCGCCTCCAAATGAAAATAGCCTTCCAGGTCGCTCGTTACCTCGAATACATTATTGCCGATGCGCACTTCCAATGCGGCATCGTTCACTTCGTGGCTGTTGAAGCGGCGCAGGGTTTTCACAAAATTTTGCCAGGCCGTGTCCTTGTCGTTCGACCGGAAAATACTGCGCGTTTGCAGCACCCGCCCGTTCAGAAAAACCCGGTCAGGCCGACCATACGCCCGGTAGGCCATGATGGCCGGCTGCGTGGTGAAATGAATCCCTAATAGCCTATATACCCTCGAAATCAACCTCCGAAGGCTCACTTTAACGCGTCGCATCATTCGCCATTTCAACCCGGACTGCCCCATTAGTAGCTGCTTTTTTCGGTGTGAAAATAGGATATTTCCGCTTCTGGCAAAGGTATTGTGAAGAAGCGCATCGAAGAGGATTTTGTTGTTCAAAGGATTGTCTTAATTTTGAAGGCACAAACGTTTACTATGTACTACGTTTACTAAACTTCCAAAGTTTAGTAAACGTTCGGACACTCATGTTGGGCAAATAAAAAATCAACAAGCATGCTGGATCACCTGATCGTAAAAAACTACCGGCTTTTCAAAGACCTGAACATTCCCAAGTTGGGTCAGGTCAACCTCGTTACCGGCAAAAACAATGCGGGGAAGAGTACACTGCTGGAGGTGATCCGGATTTGGGCGAGTAGAGGCAACAGCAGTGTGGTGAATAGCATACTTGACAAAAGAGGAGATTGGAAGGATGGGGATGAGGAGGGGACTTATGCCGCTTTGTTTACTGATCGTATGATTACTTATTCAGCCTCAGATTTGAAACATGGCCTTGATGAGAATATTTTTATAAATGACTTTTGGATAGGATTTGATTATGACCATGCCGAAATACGCCGCCAAAAAGCATTCGTCCACACCTGGCTTTCCTGGCAGGAAACCCCAGGCGCTTCAATGGGACTAACCATGAAAGGGAATTCAGATTTATTCGATCTCCAACAACCCAACGCCCAAGCCTTCCTCGCCTGATCCAAACAAGTGTTTCAATTCACAGAACAAGAATCATCCTAAAATATGCAAGCTTACCACGACCTCCTCCACCACATCCTCGCTCATGGCGCTCGCAAAGACGACCGAACCGGCACCGGCACCCTCAGCGTCTTCGGCTACCAGATGCGCTTCGACTTGGAGGCGGGGTTTCCCATGCTCACGACCAAAAAACTGCACCTGCGCTCCATTGTGTACGAGTTGCTGTGGTTTTTGAAAGGCGATACCAATGTCGGCTACCTGAACGACAACAAAGTCTCCATCTGGGACGAGTGGGCCGACGAAAACGGCGATTTAGGCCCCATCTATGGCAAACAATGGGTGGCTTGGGAAACGGCAGATGGCAAACAAATCAACCAGATTGAACGGGCGGTGCATGACCTTCGCACCAACCCCGACTCGCGCCGCATCATCGTGAGCGCCTGGAATGTGGGCGACTTGGGGAAAATGGCTCTTTCGCCCTGCCATGCCCTGTTTCAGTTCTACGTCGCAAATGGAAGGCTTTCCTGCCAGTTGTACCAGCGCAGTGCCGACGTTTTCCTCGGCGTGCCCTTCAACATTGCTTCTTATGCCCTGTTCACCATGATGATGGCTCAGGTTTGCGACCTGCGCCCCGGTGAATTCATCTGGATCGGCGGCGACACGCATCTATACGTCAATCATTTAGAGCAAGTAAATTTACAGCTTTCCCGCGATCCGCGCCCGCTGCCCACCGTCCGGATCAACCCGGACGTAAAGGATATTTTTGCGTTCCAATTCGAAGATTTTGAATTGCTGAACTACGACCCGCATCCACATATTAAAGCGCCGGTAGCCGTGTAGTGATTTGAGGATTTGAGGAACTGAGGATTTGAGGATTCGACACTTCCCGTCAAATCCTCAAATTACCAAATACTCAACCTTTAAATCAATTCCCTCTTGGATTCAAAAAATTCTCCAGATCCGGAAAAACGCCGGTTTGTTGCTTGGCGATGTCTTTGTCCACGCGTTCGCCGTTGAGGTAAACGACGATGTAGGCACCTGAAAACCCTTTGCCAAGGATAGATTGGCGGAAAGCCTCCGCTTCGGAATAGGATTCAAAAGCGCCTAAGGTGTAGCGGTAAAACTCGAAATTGGGCATTTTTTCAGCCATGGGGTAGGGCTGGGCAGCAAAAGCGCTGTTGCCGTATTCGCCTTTGGAGGAAGCGACCTGCACTTTATACACCAAATCTTTGTTGGTGGTCAGTCCCGGAGCCACCGACTTGTAATTGTTGCCGATGACGGGCACCTGCCCCTGTATGGGTAAATCGCGGGTATTGCGAAAAGCAAATTCTACCTGGTAGCCGCCAGCCGACCGGGGGCGACTCAAACTGCGCATGAATACTGCCTCGGAAGAAACGCCTTTATTTATGAGGTAATCCACCGCTTTTTCTGCCTGCCGGATCGCCTGGAAAATTCCTTTGATCGTTGGCTTAGATTCCGGGGCGTAGGCTGTTACGACCACCCGGAGTTGCGGGTATTGCAACAGCAAGCCTGCCAAGCGATCGAGTGTGCCTTTGTCTTTCGCAGAAAGCGCCGATTCTGTATTGGCCAGTGTTACGGCGTCAAAGGTATAACTTTGCGGTTTGGTCGGGGGCGGATTGGTAGGTTTAGATGGCTTTGTGGGCACAGGATCCGGTTCAATGGGCGCTGGCTCGTAAGCAAATTGCGGCGGTTCCATTTCGGTCAAAAATTCCTGAAAATAGCTGATGTAAATATCGCGCATTCCAAAGCCGTCTTTTCGGGAAGAGGAAAAGAAAGCGGTGAAACCGTCACGGGAAAGGCGGAAATGCGTGTCGTCGCTGGCCGAATTGATCGGGATGCCCACATTCATAGGCACCGTCCAGGTATTCGGGCCTTCGTTGTATACGCTTCTGAATACATCGAAGCCACCCACCCCTTTATAGCTGTCGTTAGAGCTGAAATAGAGGGTTCTGCCATCCCTCGCCAAAAAAGGTGTGGTTTCGTCGTAGGGCGTATTGATGGGCTGCCCCAGGTTTTGCGGCGCTGTCCAGGCGCCTTTTCGGAGCGAAACGCGGTAGAGGTCTAATCCCCCAAAACCGCCGGGCAGCCGCGCTGCAAAAATGATCAGGGTATCGTTGTAGAAAAAAGGCGCCACGTACTTGGTGCGCACTTCGGCAGGCCCCAAAAAAGGATCGGCGCTCAGCGTGCGCGCTTCCAATTGCCGGAAGGTATCTATCAGGATCGCGCCATTTTCAAAATTCCAACCCTGGTAATACAAAAGTGCCAGCCCGGTGCGATTGAAATCGAGCAACACTTCATGTTTGGGGCTGTTGAGCAGGTAATGCATAGGCTCCGGTTCGAGCCAAATCCCGCTCTCTGAGCGGCTGGCGTAGATGTCGGAAAAATACTGCCCATAGCGCTCGTCCTTAACCCCCCGGGCATTGCGCAACCCACCGGTGCTTTCTTTTCGGGCTGCTGAAAAATAGATTTTATTGTAGTTGGTGGGGCTGGGTATCGGCGCAAATTCATCGCCATCGGAATTGGCCTGGGGACCGAGATTTTCCACCAAAGCTGCCGAAGTTTTGAACTGGAGTTCGATGCCATTGGCGCAGCGGCGGATTTCTTCGCGCACCATCTGGCGGTGTGGGTGGTCGGTTTTAATGGTTTTGAGATAGAGTTTGAAATATTTGGTAGCTTCCTCAAACTGATGCCGGGCGTGGTAGACTTTCCCCAAATAGAGCCAGCACTCCTGATAAGGCGACTTGGCACCCTCCGTCATCGCGTTCAAATGCTCCAGCGCCTTGTCCAACTGGTTGAGCTGATAATAACTGACTGCCAGCATCAGCCGAGCCTCCTTGTCGTCGCGGATGAGGGATTTGGCATTTGCCAGCAGGGTGGCTGCGTCGGCAAAGCGTTCGCGGGCGAACAGGGTTTGAGCTTCTGCTTTTTTTTCGCTGTCGCTGAAAGGTTGCGCAAAAGCGCTTGTTCCCGCAAGACAAAAAACTACGATGTAAAAGTAGCGGGTCGTCATATAGTTCAAGACATTAGGTATCAAATACAAGCTATGGTCATACCTCACGCCGGGCATCAAATGCCTCCAGATAATCCCCTACGCGCCGCAGGAAAGACCCTCCCAGTGAGCCGTCTACGACGCGATGGTCGTAGGATAACGAAAGAAACATCATTTGGCGTACGGCAATCAGATCGCCGTATTCCGTTTCCACGACAGCCGGTTTTTTCTTGATCGCTCCGGTCGCCAGAATAGCTACTTGTGGCTGGTTGATAATGGGGGTGCCCATCACATTGCCGAAAGTGCCCACGTTCGTCAGGGTGAAGGTACCACCCTGAACTTCCTCTGGTTTGAGCTGGCCCTTACGGGCGCGGGCGGCTAAATCGTTCACCGATTTGGTCAGACCCACTAAGTTGAATTGGTCGGCATTTCTGATCACCGGAACGATGAGGTTGCCGGAAGGCAAAGCCGCAGCCATACCAATATTGATGTCTTTTTTTACGATGAGCTTCGTGCCATCCACTGAAATGTTGACCATCGGGAAGTCGCGGATGGCGCGGGCCACAGCCTCCACAAAGATGGGCGTGAAGGTGATTTTTTCGTTGTATTTTTTTTCAAATTCGACTTTAATGCGATTGCGCCAGTTCACCATATTGGTCACATCCACTTCCACGAAAGAAGTCACGTGTGGAGAAGTGTGCTTCGACATCACCATGTGTTCGGCGATGAGCTTCCGCATGCGATCCATTTCGATGATTTCCACATTGCCGCTCAGACTAACCGCAGCCGGCGTTGGGGTTGCCGTAGCCGGTTGAGGGCTTGCAACGGCAGCGGGTTCAAGGGTTCGGGCTACCGGCACTTGGCGATTTTCCACATACGCGAGAATATCTTTTTTCGTAACGCGGCCTTGCATGCCCGATCCTGAAATATTTTCCAGTTCGACTGCGCTGATCTGTTCTTTTTGCGCGATGGTGCGCACGAGTGGGGAATAGAACCGGTTCGACCCGGCTGCGACCCGCCCGACGCTTTCTGCAACCGGGAGTTCCGCGACGACCGCTGCCGGTATGGTTTCTTCGACCCGGGCAGCTTTGCCGTTGGAGGCTGCTCCGGAGGCCGGCGCTTCAGCTACCGCAGGCGAAGGTTTCGGGTTGGCAACCTCGCCTTCCGTAGCAATCACCGCAATGACCGTGCCGATGCCAACCACGTCGTTTTCCTGGAAGCGAATTTCGGAAAGCGTGCCACTAACGGGCGAAGGCACTTCCGAATCCACTTTGTCCGTAGCGATTTCCAGGATGGGTTCATCCATCTCGATGCGGTCGCCTACCTTTTTTACCCATTTGAGGATGGTGGCTTCCATAATACTTTCGCCCATCTTGGGCATTACGATCTCGACGAGAGCCATATAAACTAAGTAGTTACAGGTTATTAATTATTGGTTAGTGGCCTGACACGGTTACTAAACTTTCAAAGTTTAGTAAACGTAACCGAATTCCACCCTGATTTTAAAAATGTCCGGCAGCATGATGCCCGGTTAGATTTTATTTCAAGTGCAAAGTTAGGAGAAAAAATCTTCCTGTGTTGGGTAACTCAAGAACTATCCTACTTTTACCGCACAGTTATTCAAACACAAGAGAACACGCATCTTATTATGAGAACAGTTATAACCATGTTACTGCTCGCGGTATCCGCGTGGGCATTTGCTCAGGATCGAGGTTGCGCTTCGATGGAAGTTTTGGCACAGCAACTTCAACAAGACCCGGACATGGCCGCCCGCATGGAAGCCATTGAACGGCAAACTCAACAATTTCAGTATGATCACGACCAGGAGGGCAACAACCGCGTGGTCATAACCATTCCGGTAGTTTTCCACATCATCCACAATGGCGATGCGTTGGGCACGAACGAAAACCTATCCGATGCGTTGATTCAGGTGCAATTGAACCAACTGAATCTGGATTTTTCATTGACAAATCCCGAAGTCGGACAAATTCCGACCCTTTTTCAGCCAGTAGCCGCCAATACGGAAATTCAGTTTTGCTTAGCGAAACGCAAACCGGACGGTACCGCGACCAACGGCATCAACCGCGTCAATGGCGGCCAGGCTTCCTGGACGATTAATCAAATTAATTCCACCCTGAAGCCTTCTACCATCTGGGATCGCAATCAGTACCTGAATATTTGGAGCGTAGTTTTCGGGGGCACGGACGGCAGTGTGCTGGGATTTGCACAATTTCCCGGCGGCTTGCCAGTCACAGATGGCGTGGTGGTCAAATATTCCTCGATAGGTTCCGTCGCCTCGCCTAACCCCACCGGCGGCAACTACGCCAGAGGCCGAACGGCAACGCATGAAATCGGCCACTGGCTGAACCTGCGCCATATCTGGGGCGACGCGACCTGCGGCAACGACCAGGTTTCCGACACGCCCATACACAACACCTCCAACGGCGGATGTCCGGCCTACCCACACCTGAGCACCTGCTCCGGAATACCAGTGGAAATGACGATGAATTACATGGATTATACCTACGATGTCTGTATGTATATGTTCTCTGCCGGACAAAAAAGCCGGATGCAGTCGGTACTCAACAGCGGTGGTGCCAGGGCTGGCCTGACCACTTCACAAGGGTGCGGTACTTCCGGTAGCGGCATTATCGCCGGTAGCTGCGGTACACCTTCCGGATTAACCGCGATTTCCATCAACACAAACGCCATAACGCTTGGCTGGGCAGTCATCAGTGGTGCCACGGCCTACGATATGCGATTCCGCCAGGCGGGGGCTGCTGCCTGGACAACGATTGTAGTCACTGGTGCCTCCGGCGGAGCGACCGGCCTTACGGCAAATACAAACTACGAATTCCAGGTGCAGGTTACCTGCAACAACACCTTGAGCAGCTTCTCCGCTTTAGCTAATTTTACAACCTCTTCCGTTCCTGTTAGTTGCACAGAGAACTACGAACCCAACAACACCCGCGGCATCAGCCTGCCGCTGACGCCGATGGGGCAGGATCGCACCGCCCGAATTGCCACTTCCGGCGATAACGACTGGTATCGCTTTGCAAATACTTCGGCTCAGCGCAATATCCGCGTGGATTTGACGAATTTGCCGGCCAACTTCGATCTTAAATTGTACGAAAATGCCTCCCTCCGCAAAACGTCTCAAAACAGTGGTACCGTTTCGGAAACCATTACCTACAACTCCAGTACGGTTGCTTCCAACTGGTACGCCTATGTTTATGGCAACAACGGCGCCAATCATAATACGCAGTGTTATACGCTGCGCATCACGTTGAGTAGCTCAGCTTTCCGTACAGATGGCAGCACCGATGGCGAAACGTCAGAAGTGGAAATCCCGGTTCATGTTGTGGAATCCGGCTTTGCAATGTTCCCTAATCCGGCGACCGACGAACTGACGCTGGATGTGAATATGGATGTGGAGCGCCAGGTGAAGGTGCGTATTATAGAGATCACCGGCAGAACCATTTCCCTGAACGATTACGACCTGCACAAGGATCAAAACCGCATCACGATGGATGTGAGCGCTTTGCCTTCGGGCTTGTATGTGGTTCAGGTTGAAAATGATAAAACTGTTGGCTCGCAAAAGCTGACGATCACAAGGCCGTAACCGGGGGTCTGTCTTTTGAATAAAAAGAGCCATTCCGGGTTTCCGGGGTGGCTCTTTTCGTTATTGACTATCTGTAAAAAACGCAACAGCAGGATATTTTGAAAATTCATTTCGATCGTTGATTTCAAGCCTATTTTATAAGATTATAAGAAATTTTCTTCCATTACATTGATGAATCAAAATATATCCTACTTTTGCCACGCAGTAATCCAATTTATTTATAAAAAAAACTTTGTACGCATGAGACTAATTGCAACTATCCTATTTTTTGCGCTCTCCGTAGCCGTTTTTGCACAAGAACGCAGTTGCGGCTCCATGGAAATTCTGGAGCAGCAACTTCAGCAAGATCCTGGTATGGCCGCCCGCATGGAAGCCATTGAGCGGCACACCCAACAATTCCAGCATGAACACGCTCACGATGGCAGCGACCGCGTGGTCATTACCATCCCGGTCGTTTTCCATATCGTACACAATGGCGATGCGCTGGGTTCGGGCGAAAATATTTCCGATGCGCTCGTTCAGGCCCAGTTGAATCAGTTGAACCAGGATTTTGCGTTGACCAATTCCGACGCCAACCTGATTCCTGCATTGTTCCAGCCGGTGGCGGCCAACACAGAAATCCAATTTTGCCTTGCCCAGCGCACGCCCGCCGGCGCTGCCACCAACGGCATCAACCGCGTCAATGGCGGCCAGGCATCCTGGACAGTCAATCAAATTGACGGGAGCCTTAAAGCGTCTACGGTCTGGGATCGCAACCAGTACCTGAACATCTGGAGCGTGGTCTTTGGCGGCGGCGATGCAGGGCTGCTGGGTTATGCGCAATTCCCGGGCGGATCAGCCAGCACAGACGGCGTAGTCTGTTTATGGTCTTCGATCGGCTCCGTCGCTTCGCCCAACCCTGCCGGTGGTGTTTATGCGAGAGGCCGCACGGCTACACACGAAGTTGGACACTGGCTGAACCTGCGCCACATCTGGGGCGATGCCAACTGCGGCAACGACCAGGTCGCTGACACGCCGGTTCACAATACTTCCAATGGCGGTTGCCCGACATACCCACACTTGAGCACTTGCTCCGGCACGCCTGTGGAAATGACGATGAACTACATGGATTATACGTATGATGCCTGTATGTACATGTTCACTGCCGGTCAGAAAACCCGGATGCAGGCCGTGCTGAACAGCGGCGGTTCGAGGATTAGTTTGGCGACCTCCCAAGGCTGCGTGCCTCCAAGTGGCGGCGGCGGTTGCGGCACGCCTTCAGCACTTGCAGCATCGGCTGTTACCAGCACAACGGCTACCTTGGGCTGGGGTGCCGTGAGCGGCGCTACGGCTTATAACGTTCAATTCCGGCAGGTGGGAACTACCCCCTGGACCTCAGGAACGGTGACGGGCACTTCGGCGGGGGCATCAGGCCTGACCGCAAGCACCACTTACGAATTCCAGGTACAAGCCGATTGCGGCGGCACGTTGGGCAGCTTCTCCGGCTCTACTAATTTTACGACAACGGGTTCAGGCGGTGGTTGCACGGAGAACTACGAACCGAACAACAGCCGCAGCTCCTCTTTGCCACTGACGCCGATTGGGGTAGATCGCGTCGCTCAGATTGCCGCTTCGGGCGATAACGACTGGTATCGCTTTGCCAATACTTCTGCACAACGCAGAATTCGAGTGGATCTGACGACTTTACCTGCCGATTACGACCTGCAATTGTATCAAAACAGTACCCTCCGCAGAACTTCGGAAAACAGCGGCACGACCTCTGAATTTTTGATTTACAACACCAATAAAGTAGCCTCTAACTGGTACGCCTATGTTTATGGCTACAACGGGGCCAACAGCAATGCGCAGTGTTATACCCTGCGCATTACGCTGAGTAGTTCTAATTTCCGAGAAGGCGGTACCACCGACGGCGAAACAACGGAGTTTGAAATCCCGGTCAGGGTGATCGAATCCGGCTTCGCGATGTTCCCCAACCCGGCCACCGACGAGTTGACCTTAGACGTGAACATGGACGCCGAGCGTGAGGTGAAAGTGAGCATTTTGGACATCACCGGCCGCGCGGTTTCCCTCAATGCCTACAACTTAGCCAAGGATCAGAACCGCGTTACCATGGATGTGAGCACCTTGCCTTCCGGCCTCTATGTAGTTCGGGTTGAAAATGGCAAAACCGTTGGCACGCAAAAACTGACGATCGCAAGGCCGTAACTGGGTTTATAACTCTTGATGTTGATTAGCGAGCGCCACGCCGGGGATTCCGGGGTGGCGCTCGCCGTTGTACAGGGATCAATTGCGAAACTCAAAATTTGCATATTCCCCCAACTTATGCGTATTGTTACTGCATAAAAATCCCCGTTCTTATGCCGGAACCCTTTTTTACCGAACCCAAACCCGCCGCCGCGCCTTTCGACATGATCTTCGTGAAAGGCGGCCTTTTCCACATGGGCGGCGACGACCCGGAGGCTTACCCTGACGAAAAACCGGTACACACCGTTACCGTACCCGATTTTTACCTCGGAAAATTCCCGGTAACGCAGACGCTCTGGAAAGCTGTGCTCGACGGCGACGACCCTTCCTACTTCAAAGGCAACGGGCATCCGGTAGAGCGGGTTTCCTGGGACGACATCGCCGAACGCTTTTTGCCTGCCCTCCGGCGCATCACCGGCAAGCCCTACCGCCTGCCCACGGAAGCGGATTGGGAATACGCCGCGCGTGGGGGCATGTACGCGGAAGGCTATTTGTATGCCGGCAGCGACAAGCTCACAGAGGTTGGCTGGTTTACAGAAAACAGCGGCGGGGAACCTCGTGAAGTTGGGCCTGCTTTATCCCAATGAATTGGGGCTTTATGACATGAATGGCAACGTATGGGAATGGGTGGAGGATCATTGGCATGATGATTACACAGGTGCGCTTCGAGTGGCCGGCAAACAAAGCGGTGCCGGAAGACATCCGCGAAGACGGCAATCCGCTGGAGGTGCCGCCGGCGGAAATTGTGAAACAGGGCCGCAGGGAAGTGCGGAAGTTTTTGGAGGAATTGGCCGTCCAGGGCGATGAAGTGGTGTACGAAGCCAAACTGCTCATCCTCGGCGATGCCGGTGCCGGTAAAACCACCCTGGCCTGGAAATTGGCCGACCCGGATGCCGGAATGCCCGATCCGGTGCAGGACAGCACGGCAGGCATCGAAGTGCGCGAGCTAAAACTGATTGCGGGTGACCCGCCGTTTACGGTGCACGTCTGGGATTTTGGCGGGCAGGAGGTCTACCACGCCACCCACCAGTTTTTTCTCACTAAGCGCTCCCTCTACGTGCTGCTCTGTGACGGGCGCAAAGAAGAGCAATTCGATTACTGGCTCCAGGCCCAGGAATTGTATGGAAAAGACAGCTTGCTGCTGCTCGTGGTGAACCAAAAAGGGGAGATGCAAAGTAACCTGCCTATGAGCGACCTGCGCCGCGATTACCCCAACGTGCAGGAAGCCACGCCAACCCTGCTGAACCTGAAAACCGACCGCGACGGCGTTGTTTCCTTCCGGAATGCGGTGGAACGCACCATCCGCAACCTGCCGCATTTTACCCGGGGCGAAAAAGCGCCGAAGTTGTGGGTAGCCATCCGGCAGCACCTGGCAGGGCTGAAGACCGACCACATTCCCCTTTCCGAATTCCGGGAAATTTGTGCCAATAAAGGCATCCCGGAACGCGACAGGCAGAATTTCCTGCTTGATTTTTTGCACAACCTCGGCGCTTTTTTGCACTTCAGCGACGTGGCGGGCTTGGATCAGTTGGTCATTCTAAAGCCGGAATGGGCAACCTCGGCGGTGTACCGCGTACTCGATCACACCCAAAAAAAAGGCGACAACGGCCATTTCAGCCACCGTGACCTCGAACACATCTGGAATTGCGCCGAATACGCCGACTATTTCAACGCTTTGTTGTGTTGCTGATGCAAAAATTCAAACTTTGCTACCAAACCCCGGAATCCAAAGAACTGTACATCGTGCCTTCGTTGCTGCCCGGCGATCCACCTCTTGGATATAAATGGGCCGAACAAAGCCTGCTGCAAACGCACTACCAATACACGTTTATGCCCAAGGGCATTATGTCGCGGCTCATTGTGTGGCAACATGCCCTGCTGGAATCTCGCCCCGTCGTCTGGAAACGCGGCGCGGTATTTTATGCCGGTAACGCACGCGCCGAAGTGGTGGAAAGTTACCGGGAAAAGCGCATAAAAATCCGGGTGAACAGCAACAGCCGCGCCGCTAAGGAATTGCTTCAAAACATTGTACGCGACCTCAACAACCTCAACAGCGGTTTTCACTTCAACGAACGCATGCGGGTAGAGCAGGAAATTCCCTGTTGCTGCGCGGTTTGCAAAAGCGCCGAAACGCCGACGTACTTTAAACGCAGCGACCTCGACCAGGCCGGGCAGGACGGAAAACCGGTTTATTGTATGAAAAGTTATGAGTTGATTCCCGTTCAGCAAATCCTGGATGGCATTTTCCCGGAAGAAGAGGGCGCAGGGCGAAAAAGGAAAAAGCCGGTTCTGGACAAAGCAGGCATAAAAGACCTGCTGGAACACGCCAAATTAGAAAAGGCACTCCAGCAAATCGAAGCTTTTGACGAAGACGCGGCCATCCTGCTAAGCGCTCGGATTGCAGACATCCGGAAAAAAACGAGTCTGGGGGTGGCCTCTTCCGAACAAGAGACCCTCATCCGGCAGCAATGCATCAAAACCGTGCTGGACTGGTTGAAGGAGCAGTAAGCGTGGCTTGGATTTACAAAGCCCCACACTGCTCCTTCAGCCACGCCACTTCCTCTGCTTCCAGCAGTGGGGTCAGCGCCACTTCCACTGCTTTATGGTAGGCATTTAACCAGTTCTTTTCCACAGGCGTCAGCAGGGAAACATCAATCAGGGTGGTATCAATCGGGAACAGGCTGACCGATTCGAATTTGTAAAACTTCCCAAACCCGTTTTCTGAAGCAGGTACACAAAGCACTAAATTTTCGATGCGGATGCCATATTCGCCGGTGCGGTAAAACCCGGGTTCGTTGGACGTGAGCATGCCAGGCTGGAAAGGCGTGGTTCCCCGTGGTCCGTTGGGGGTTGGCGTAAAGCCTTGTGGCGGCTCGTGGACGTTGAGGAAAAAACCGACCCCATGCCCCGTGCCGTGCCCGAAATTCAAATCGTCCTGCCAGAGGAATTGCCGGGCCAGCGTATCTAATTGCACGCCACAGGTGCCCGCAGGGAAGTGCGCGTCGGCTAAAGCGATATGGCCTTTCAACACGAGGGTATAGTGGTGTTTTTGCTCGGCAGTCGGCGCGCTGAAGGCAAACGTCCGCGTAATATCAGTGGTGCCGCCGAGGAATTGACCGCCGGAATCCAGCAGCAGGATGCCTTCCGGGCTGATTTGGGCGCAGGTTTCCGGCTCCGCGTGGTAGTGTACGATGGCACCGTTGGCCTGGTAGCCGACGATGGCGGCAAAACTTTCCCCGACATAGCCTTCCTGTTTGGCGCGCAAGCTCGCCAAATGTTCCGCAACCTCCACTTCGCTAACCAGGCGTTCCGCGAGCGTGGCATACAGCCAGCGCACCAACCGCAGCAGCGCCACACCATCGCGGCGCATCGTTTCCTTCAGATTGGCCACCTCCGTTTTGTTTTTGAGGGTTTTGAGATTTCGGGGAATCGTATCGCCATGCACCGCCCGGCCTTCCGGCAAGGCGTTGTAGAGGCGGAGGTTGGTGGTGGTCGGGTCTGTGAGCACGGGGTGGTCGGCGGCGGAAAGATTCATGAAATCCTCCAGCGCCTCGTAGGCGTGCAGCAAAACGCCGTCGTTCAGCAAAGCGTCGCGCAGGGCAAGCGACACTTTTTCGCGCGCAATGAACAGGTGCGCCGTTTCCATGCCAATGACTAAATAGCTGATGCAAACCGGGTTGTAGGCCACGTCGGCACCCCGGATATTGAGCGTCCAGGCGATGTCGTCGAGGGTGGTGACCAAGTGGAAACCAACTTTGCGTTTTGTCATTTGTTCGCGGATGGCGCTCAGTTTTTCGGCCCGCGATTGCCCTGCGTAGCGGAGTTCGTGTTCGTAAACGGGGGTCATCGGCAGGGTAGGGCGATCCGTCCAGATGGTGCCGACGGGGTCGTGCTGCGTGTTCAGTTCCAGCCCCGCAACGTGGAAGGCTTTGGCCAACTGCCGGATTTGGGATACCGAAAACAGGCTGCCGTCGCAACCCACCACGCTACCCGGTTTCAGGCTGTCGCAGAGCCAGTTGATGTGTTCCGGAGCGTGCGGGACGACCTGTTTTTGCAACACCACCTCGCTGCCGCGCAACTGCGTTTCCGCCTGCAAAAAATAACGCGAATCCGTCCACAAGCCCGCATGGCTTTGCGTGACGATCAGCGTGCCCGCCGAGCCGCTAAACCCGCTCAGCCATTCCCGGGATTTCCAGTGGTCGGCGACGTATTCGCTTTGGTGCGGGTCGCCGGATGGTTCGATCCAGGCGGCTAAACGGTGCTGGCGTAATTGGCTGCGCAAGGCGGCAAGGCGTTCGTTGATGGCGCTCATGTTGGGCTTTGTTTTTTGTGTTCAATGGGTAAAGATAGGGGGTTTTGGAAATTCTGGATGGGGGGATTTAAGGCTTGCCCGCGATTGAGTTGACCGGTAACGACTGATGGCGGAGGGACATTTGGTTGTAACCCTCACCGCCCCTTCCCCACCAAGGTCTGCAAGCGCGCAAAATCGGCCTGAGTTTACGGAGAACTGTATTGACGGATGCTATCCTCGGCTTGTTCCATGAAGAAGGCGCAACTTTTTCCAAGCCTTTGGTCGCCGCATCGCCGCCGACTTTGTTGGGATCGAGCAGCATCAACAGGATAAACAGCACGAGTAAGGGTTGCTGAATTAATAAGGGTCGCTTTCTCCGAGCAAGGCATTTTGATTCTAATCAAGGCGGGGGGGTTCCCGACCTTAGCCATAGCTAAGGGAGGTGGTTCCCCAACGCAGAGTAGGAGCAAAAGGCCTCCTGGAAAAGTGGACACTTATTAATTCAGCGCCCCATAAAGACAGGTACGAATTTGAGCTTGATGCAAACTTGCGACCTATTTTCCGTGAGAGGCATGGATGAAAAATTGCATCTTTGTCGCTCATTAAAACACAAATAAAAATGTCAACGACCAAAATAACTGTCAACTCGAACGGCTCCCTGAAAGTAGAAGGAGAATTTGAAATTGTAGATCCGCAGGGAAATACGTACGGCCTCGGCGGAAGAACCTTGCTCAGCCTGTGCCGCTGCGGCTTGTCAAAAAACAAACCATTCTGCGATGGCGCTCACAGAGATCACCTGGATCACGAAGCTGTCGCTTTTGATTTGCCGCCCAAAAGGGTGTAGGGTCATACTATTGGACATTTTCAAGAATCAGAGGGAAACGGCGCGTCATGACGCCCGAACGGCACGTCCCCTCGGGACGCAATGGCGGTAGCGCGTCATGGTGCCCGAACGGCACGTGCCCTCGGGACGCAATGCGGGTCAAATCAAAGGTTTGAAAAGGTATGCCTCGTCAAATTCTATTTCAAATGCGTGCAACAGGGCTACCGGCATTGCGTCCCGATGGGACGAAACGTGAGGCTCGTTTTTTGGGCTACCGGCATTGCGTCCCGATGGGACGAAACGTTCTGGCGTTATGACGCGCTTATTTACGCCAAGCTCCTTATTCCGATTTTATTGAAAATAAAAATTATATAAATGATGATTAAGCTATTCGCGCCAGCTTTTGAACAATTTTAAAAAACACGTGTATCTTCTTTTCATACAAACTTGTTGACGTTCCCCAACAAGCCAGTATCCTTTCTGCCAAAAATAGAATCATCGCCTTTATGAATGCACCTGTGACCTCCGGGACTTTGCAGCGTTTCCGGGACATCCGCCACCAAACCGAAGCGCTTTGCCAGCCGCTTCAAACGGAGGACTTTGTGGTACAACCCATTGTGGATGTCAGTCCGCCGAAATGGCACCTGGGGCACACGACCTGGTTTTTTGAAAATTTCATCCTCGCGAAATACAGCCCAGGATACAAACCTTTCAATGCCGGTTACAATTATTTTTTCAACAGCTATTACGAAAGCCAGGGTCCAAGGGTGTTGCGCAGCAACCGCGGCAACATGACCCGCCCTTCAGCATCCGATATTTTTAGCTATCGCAGTTATGTGGACGAACACCTCGGCGCACTTTTAGAAAATAACGATCAACTTTTTGAAGACGAAGCCTTTGCATTGACCTTAGAAGTTGGCTTGCAACACGAGCAACAACACCAGGAACTGTTGGTCACCGACCTGAAATACATCCTCGGCAACAACCCGCTTTTTCCGGTTTATCAGGAACATGCAGCCCCCTTAACAGCTCGAAGCCGCCCCGCTGCCTGGCTGGAATTTGAAAACGGGCTGTACGAAATCGGCCACCGCGGCGCTGGTTTTTGTTGGGACAACGAGCAGAACGCCCACCCCGTTTACCTCGGGGATTTTGCGGTTCAGGATCGGCTCGTTACCAATGGCGAGTACCTCGAATTTATGCGCGACGACGGCTATAAACGCTTTGAATACTGGCTTTCGGAGGGTTGGGAATGGGCTCAACAATTGGAAGAAAAGGCACCGCTCTACTGGTACCACCACAACGGCGAATGGTGGCATTACACGTTGCAGGGTTTTGAAAAAGTGAACCCCGACCTGCCCGTCACGCACCTCAGCTATTTCGAAGCGGATGCTTTTGCCAACTGGAAAGGGCTTCGCCTGCCCACCGAATTTGAGTGGGAAATCGCCTGTAAACTAACCCACCCCCAAATTCCACCTGAAGCTAATTTTCTGGAAAACAGACATTTCCATCCCCGTGCGGCACAAAATACCCAACTTTTCGGCGATGCCTGGGAATGGACCTCGAGCGCATACCTGCCTTACCCGCACTACCCCCGGTTCAAGGGTGCGCTGGGCGAATACAACGGGAAGTTCATGATCAACCAGATGATCCTTCGGGGAGGTTCGGTGGCAACCCCGCGTGCGCATATCCGAGCCACTTACCGCAATTTTTTTCACACGGATAAACGCTGGCAGTTCACCGGCATCCGGTTGGCGAAAAGCCTTTAATTTTTGAGTTATTTGAGAATTAAATCAACGAGATGACTGCTCCTTCACGCACTGAAATGATAAAGATCCAAGCTTTTGCGGAAGACGTGCAGCAGGGGTTGACGGACAACCCCAAACACCTCCTGTCCCGCTACTTTTACGATGCGGCAGGCGACCGGCTGTTTCAAAAAATCATGAACCTGCCGGAATACTACCTGACCTGGTGTGAATTTGAAATTTTTCAAAAACACCGGGATGCGATTTTCCGGAAATTAGACGATGTACCGTTCGACCTAATCGAACTTGGTGCCGGCGATGGCCTGAAAACGCAGGTACTTTTGCAGCATTTTTTAAATCAAAAGGCCGATTTTCGCTACCTCCCGATTGATATTTCGGGCAGCGTGCTTGAACACTTGCAGGAAACCTTAAAGGAGCGATGGCCTGAACTGCTGGTCACCGCAATTGAAGGCGAGTATTTTTCGGCGCTTCAGGACGTTGACCGGCTCTCTGACCGGCGAAAATTGGTGCTGTTTCTCGGCTCCAACATCGGCAATATGAATCAGGAACAAGCTGCAGATTTTTTGCGCCAACTGCGGCAGCGGATGCACTCCGGCGATTGGTTGCTGGTAGGCTTCGACCTGAAAAAAGACCCTGACATCATTCTGGCGGCCTACAATGACCTTCAAGGCGTGACGCGGGCATTCAACCTGAACCTGCTGCACCGCATCAACCGGGAATTGGGCGCTGACTTCGACCTGACTGCCTTTCGCCACTGCCCGGTATACAACCCGCTTACAGGCGACATGAAAAGTTATTTGGTCAGCGAAAAGCAGCAAACGGTCCGCATCGAAGCGCTGGAATTAGAAATTCCTTTCCGGAAATGGGAAGCCATTGACATGGAGCTTTCCAAAAAATACGACCGTCCTGAAATAACACGGCTGGCGGAATTTGCCGGGTTTGAAGTGGAGCAATGGTTTTTCGATGAAAAGGAATATTTTGTGAACGTGCTTTTTCGGACGACGTGAGATTCGGAGAGAAGGTTCCCGCGAAGGACGCTAAGGTTCCGCCAAGGACGCTAAGCTAAGGCTGGCATCACGCCTTGCGGCCTTTGCTTGGGGCTTCTCCACGCTTAGAAAGGGGTCTTGCTTTGCGGCCTTCGCGTATCCTTTTTGGCCTTTGCGGGGAATTCTCTCTAAAGGGATCGCAAAATGAAACTTTGTTGAAATGAATATTTTTTATCAAAAATTGAATTCCTAACATGCATCCCGAAGAAAAAACGCCTGCATTAATTGACCAAATCCGGTCTTTCGAAATGTTTCTGAACCTGCCCGACAGCGACTTGGAATGGCTGATCGAACGAGCAGACTATTTCCTGTATAAGGAAGGCGAGCAACTTTTTTACCCCGGTAAACAAGTCGTGAACATGCAGGTCATTGTGGATGGCGAATACATTGTGCGGCTGAAACAGGGCAACGAATACCGGGAATTGGGCGCCTGGGGAACAGGGACGCTTACGGGACTGCTGCCGTTTTCGCGGATGAAGGAAGCGATAGCTTCCGGCACAGCTCTGCGGGACACGTACGTGCTCGAATTGCACAAAAAGCATTTCACGGAAATGGTCACCGTCAGTTACGAAATGACGCAAAACCTCGTGGGCGAGATGTCTGACCGCATCCGGGATTTTACGGCTACCCGTTTGCAGAACGAAAAACTGATGTCGCTCGGCAAACTCTCCGCCGGTCTGGCGCACGAGTTGAACAATCCCGCAGCCTCCATCGTGCGCAACGCTGAGGAACTCTACAGCCGCACCCACCAGACGCCGGAGCGCTTCAAGCGGATCATGACCATGCGCGTCACTGCGGAACAAACCGACCAGGTGAATGCCATCCTGTTTTCAAAAATCAACGCGCCAAAACGCACGGATCTCACCCTGATGCAGCGGGAATCGCTCAAAGACGACCTGCTCGACTGGCTGGAAGACCGGAACGTGGAAAACGCCGAAACCATCGCCGAAACCTTTGTCGAGTTTGGCATGACGGAAGCTGACCTCAATGAAATCCACGACATTGTGGACGGGAAACACTTAGACGGTATCCTGCCCTGGTTAGAAGGCACCCTGAGCCTGGAAATGCTCGTCTGCGAAATCCAGGAAGCTTCCGGCCGGATTGCATCCCTGATCACATCCATCAAATCCTATTCCCACATGGATCGGTCGAAGGATGGCGAAAAGATTGACCTTCCGGAAGGCATCATCAACACCTTGACGATGTTGAAACACCAGTTGAAAAGCAAGTCCATCGCTGTGAAAAAGGAGTTTGGTGAAAACTTGCCCAAAATCTTAGCTTTTCCGGGCGAGTTGAACCAGGTTTGGACCAACCTGATAGACAACGCCATTGATGCGATGGACGAAGGCGGTGTTTTAAACATTAAGACCTACGCCAAACGCGACCGAGCCTTTGTGGAAATTACCGATAATGGCGCTGGCATCCCTGAAAATGTGGTGTCGAAAATTTTTGACCCATTTTTTACCACCAAAAACATCGGCAAAGGCACTGGCCTGGGCTTAGAAGTAGTGCGCCGCATTGTCGAGCACCACAAAGGTAGCATCGAGGTGGATTCCGTGCCCGGGAAAACAACATTTACCGTTTGTTTTCCGGTAGAGTAACATGACGTTTACTAAACTTTTAAAGTTTAGTAAACGTAACTCCATTTCATTTTTGATCTTTAAAAAATTGATTGTCAATTATTTAATAACCGACGTAGCACCAAATCATGGCTGATAAAAAACCAATTATCCTTTCTGTTGACGACGACCCACAGGTTCTGCGTTCGCTCAAATCTGACCTGCGGGCTGTTTACAAAGACGATTACCGCATCATCAGTACAACTTCGGCCAACGAGGTGCTGGACTCCCTGCCCGAACTAAAAAAGCAAGGCGAAACGGTAGCGCTTTTCCTCTCCGACCAACGCATGCCGGAAATGCAGGGCGTTGACTTTCTGGAAAAAGCCAAACTGTTTTTTCCCGATGCCAAGCGGGTGTTACTGACCGCCTACTCCGATACTGATGCGGCCATCCGTGCCATCAACGACGTACAACTCGATTACTACCTGATGAAACCCTGGAATCCGCCCACCGAACAACTCTACCCTGTGCTGAACGACCTGCTCGACGACTGGCAGAGCAATTTTGTCCCCGAATTTCAGGGGATTCGGGTGTTGGGTTATCCCTATTCGCCAAAATCGCACGTCATCAAGGATTTTCTGGCAGGCAATCTTTTTCCCTACCGTTGGATGGATGTCGAAAATGATTCCAGTGCGCTGGAAATGATGGAGATATGTGGATTAAACGCTAAAAACCTCCCCGCTGTGTTGCTGGAAGACGGCAGCATCCTCTACGACCCCACTTTGCAGGAAGTTGCGGGTAAATTGGGCTTGCACACCACAGCCGCTTCTGCACTTTACGACGTCGTCATTGTGGGCGCTGGCCCTGCCGGGTTGGCGGCAGCCGTATATGGCGGCTCGGAAGGGTTAAAAACCCTGCTGATCGAACGGCGGGCGCCGGGCGGACAGGCAGGTACGAGTTCGAGGATTGAAAACTACCTCGGTTTCCCAAACGGCCTTAGTGGTTCCGACCTATCCCGACGCGCCCTGGCGCAGGCCACCCGTTTTGGTGTTGAGTTTGTTTCGCCGCAATCTGTGGAAAGTATTCAAATAGAGGGAAATTATAAAAAGCTAACCCTCGCCGATGGCAATGTGGTGAACACCAAAAGCATCATCCTTGCCATGGGCGTGGACTACCGGCGGCTGCCTGCCGGAGGAGTTGAACGTTTCACGGGCGCAGGGGTATATTACGGCGCTGCCATGACGGAAGCGCAGGCCTGCAAGCACAAAAAAGTCTTCGTGGTGGGCGGCGGCAATTCAGCAGGCCAAGGGGCTGTGTACCTCTCCAAATTTGCTGAAAAAGTGACCATCATCATCCGCCGGGAAGACCTGACCTCCAGTATGTCGAGCTACCTGATTGACCAAATCAACAGCATTCCGAACATTGAGGTGTCCGGCAAACGAGAAGTGGTAGAAGCAACTGGTAACGAACGATTGGAAGCGCTGGGCATCCAAAACGTGGAGACCGGAGAGGTAAACACCGAACCTGCCGATGTCTTGTTTATTTTCATCGGTGCCCGCCCGGTAACGGAGTGGTTAGACGATCGCCTGTTGCTGGATCAAAAGGGTTTTCTCTACACGGGGCGTGATTTGCGCCAGCATCCCGACTATAAAAAAATCTGGAAACATTCGCGGGAACCATTTTTTCTGGAAACCTGCCAGCCTGGTATCTTTGCCGCCGGCGACGTGCGTTCCGGCGCCATGAACCGGGTCGCGTCTGCCGTGGGCGAAGGGGCGATGGCCATTAAATTTACGCACGAATATTTAGCTGAAATTTAACCTGTTGCAATCATGATTTACTACAAGACCAATCAAAACTGGTTTGGCGACGTCCGCCACTTAGCCACGAGCTGGACGATGGTGCGCATCATGCGCAGCGTAATTGGCATTGGATTGTACGCCACGGCGCTTTGTGTTGTGGTTGACTATTTCAATTGGCAGCGCGAAATCAACATGAACATGGGGGTATTTTCTCTGCTCGGTGTGATGTTGAGTATTTTGCTCGTTTTTCGCACCAATTCTGCCTACGACCGCTGGTGGGAGGGCCGGAAACAGTGGGGCGCTTTAGTCAACAACAGCCGGAATCTGGCGATTTATGTCCAGACCATGTTTCCGAAAGAAGATCAGGAAGTGCGCCACTTCATGGCCGTACGCATCGCCAATTTCTGCATTGCGCTGGTCGAGCACCTGCGCAATGGCGTCCAGTTGGAGAAACTGATTTTTTTATCCAAAACTGAAAAGGCAACCTATGCGTCGAAAGACCATATTCCCAACCAGATTGCCTTAGAGATTTTTGACCGGATTGCCGAAAGCCACCGCCGGGGCGAACTCAGCGAAGGCGATTACCTCAACATCAAGGCCCAGCAAGAATCGTTACTCGACATCCTGGGTGCCTGCGAACGCATCAAAAAAACGCCCATTCCGTTTTCCTATGCGGTGTACCTGAAAATTTTCATTTCGGCCTATGCGCTGATGCTGCCTTTTGCATTAGTCACCACTTTCCATTATTCAACCATCCCGCTTTCGATGTTGCTGTTCTTCGCCCTGCTCGGCGTGGAATTGCTCGGTGAAGAAATCGAAGACCCCTTCGGTCTTGATTGCAACGACCTGCCAACGGGCGACATCGCGCACACCATCAAAAAAAATGTGTTTGAAATTTTGAATCAAAAACAACCGGATTTGGAAGAGCGGGAACGGGCGTTGTACGAGAAGGTTTTTTAGGGATTAACTTCCCTTTAACGCGATTTTCAATCTTCCTTCACATCAGTTTCGATGTTCGGGTTCGTTTTGGTGTGGTATTTTGAATCCTTCAACAAAATCACATCAGGATTATGAGAATCGTCATTGCATCTGTTGTTATTGCCTTTTTAGGATTGGCTGCGCTGCCTTTGAATGCACAAATTTCCATAAACCCGAAAGTGGGCGTTAACCTCTCCGCATTAGATACCAAAATACAGGATATTGACGCCGAAGCCCGCGCTGGCTGGAATGCCGGGTTCGACCTGCGCGTTGGCAAAGGCGTGGTTTTTCTGAATCCGGGATTGCATTATTACAGCGTCACGGCGCGGCTGTTCAAAGAAATTGATTCGCCGGACGACGTGGATTTGAGCGAAGAAACGACCATCCAAAGCTTGCGTTTGCCGGTTAACATCGGCATCAAACTCACCGGCAAAGGCGGCCTGATCGGCTTGCATGCAAAAGGCGGCATCGTACCGGCTTATGTCATCAATGTGAAAGAACGCCCCTCTTTCGATCTGGATATTGAAGATATGAACCGCCTGACCTGGGGTGCCAATGTAGGCCTCGGCCTCGATGTGCTGTTCTTTACCGTGGATGTGAACTACGAAATTGGCCTGTCGAAATTCTTCCAGGATTCCGAAGGCAAGAACAACATGCTGAGTGCCAGCGTCGGGATTAAGTTTTAGTCTGTCTTTATAGTCCGATAAGAGGCCGCGAAATGTCCGAGGGCAGTCTTCTGCGGACTACCTTATGACACGGAGTCTCGCGGAGTAAAGGGATTCTCACAGAGGGGCTTAACTCCGCGAGACGCTCTTTACTCCGTGGATCTCCGTGTCCCATTTGGAATCCTCAGAGGCTGTCTTAAGACGCTTCTGTGATATTCCATCGGACTATAAAGACAGATACAACCTACGCTTTAACCAGCTTAAAAGCCCGCACCAAACCATGCTGCGCAGACCTGATTTGCGCAAAATACATACCAGCTGGCACATTGGACAAATCCAAAGACAACTGCTGCGCGCCGGACTCCATGTTGTAATTTTTCAGCAAAATGGTTTTTCCACTCAGCTCCATCAGGATCAACTGCCCTTCAAAAGGCTCATTTACATACAATTGTATGTCAACGCGTTCGGTCGTGGGATTTGGGTACACCGACAGAATATCTGCTGCAGGTTCCGACACGCCAACATTGACAGAACAAGCTAATTGGCGGCGCACCTGCCCACGGATTTCCCCGCCCGGATTGGCGGCAGTATGGATGTTCAGGTAGGTATCACCCGATTCCAGTTTAACAGCGTCAGCGCCAGTAATTGGAAATTGACCGCTGCCTACGGGCGATGGTATGAACACTGGCAGGTATACCGGGCCTGCTGTTCCGAATGCGCCATCGTGGATATGTGCTGCGGTAGCCGGGCCGCTCAACCCCTCAACGATATACCGGTATTCTAAATGGGTATTGAGCAAATCCGTTGTGATGTAAGCTGCCCCTTGGCCGGCTAAGGCGTTGGGGGGTGTTTCCTGTTCGCCACAAAGGTCGAACGCATAGACGCGTCGCAGATAAGGCTGCATTTGCCCGCGAATTTCTCCGCCCGGATTGGCGGCAGTGTGGATGTTGGCGTAGATATTGCCATTGAGCCAGTTGGTGACTGCCGCGCCGGTTAAGGCCGTTTTACCGGTGTAAAAATTGGGCATTGAAGTCGTTTGCAGGCCAAACAACACTGGTCCGGCTGTACCCGCTAGTCCGGTATGAAAATGGGCGGCAGTTGGCGTAAGCCCATTGGCACCAACATAATAAGAGACAGAATCGAGGGTGGCATTCAAACTTGCGATGGCTATGCCGTTGGCCGAGGTGGTCACCGGCGGGGTTTCCTGGTCGCCATTTAGGGTGGCCGCAAAAGCAACGGGTCCAAGTGGAATCAATTGCCCGCGAATTTCCCCACCCGGATTGGCAGCGGTATGAATGTTTGCGTACAGCGTGCCGTTATCCAATTTTTGTAAAAAGTCCGCCGGAAGCGAGGTCAGGTTCAACGTTCCGGTCAACGTATTGGTTACGCCGGCCGATAATCCCACAACGACCGGCCCTGCAACGCCAGCCGCGCCACTGTGAAAATGCGCCGCCGTAAGGGGGCCGCTCAACCCGTTGTATTCAATGACATACCGCATAAAAAAATTGCCGGGCGAATGCGCCAGATACCCCACGCCGGAAGCCGTGGACGTCACAGGCGGTATTTCATTGGCCCCCGAAAGCACAATGGCATACAGGTTTTCGGTTTTTAAACCGAGTTGGCCGCGTATTTCGCCACCTGGATTCAGGGCGGTATGTACATTCAGGTACAGCTCATTTTTGAAGGCTTTGCTCAAAAAATTGGCGGTTACGGGAATATCTGCCCGCAGCCTGTTTCCGGTAACATCGTTACTGAAATTGACGAAAACAGGCCCATTTACACCATCCACACCCGTATGGATATGGCATCCGGTAATGGGGCCGCTCAAGCCGCTGAAAACGGCATGAACGCTCATGGTTGTCCGGTCTTCCGAAATCAGGATCGTTGCGATTCCGCGCGCATCGGTCGTTACATCAGGTACTTCCTGCTGACCATTCAGGTCGGTTGTAAACAAGAGTCGGTTGTTGGTCCCATTCTGGGCAAAAGAAATGAGTGGCGTTGCGATCAAGCACAACAAGATCCATAGGGTAATTGACTGTTTCATTGAATATGGTTTTGTTAAATAAAAATATACTGGTTTTTCGACCAATTGGCTGCGTTTGTGAAGGCTATAAAGTTACGAGATTTTCAGGGAGGAGGGATTGCCTTAGGGTCGCTGAATTAATAAGTGTCGCTTTCTCCGGGCAAGGCATTTTGATTCTAATCAAGGCGGGGGTTCCCAACCCTTAGGGCAAAATTAAGCCGCTCCTGCAAAGCCATCAACAAAAATTATGAAAAAAGCTGTTCGCCTACGCACGCTGCTTGTCCGAATTCGGACACCTTGCTTAGTGGGTGCTAATTGTAAAACCTTTATTTTCAATTTTTTAAATTCGTGGCATGCAGATTGTTCGATCAGTTATCAGCACTCGTAAGTAATTCCCGACACAACAATTCAGGCATGTACCGAAACTATCTCAAAATCGCCTTGCGCCAACTGCGCAAAAAACCGTTGTATACCGGTTTAAATATTGCCGGGCTTGCCATTGGCGTGGCGGCCTGTTTGCTTATTTTGCTCTATGTGGCGTATGAATTGAGCTACGACCGCTGGAATGCGCAATCGGATAGGATTGTGCGCCCGGTGGCAGATATTCAATTTGGCGGGAGCCACTACCAATTAGCGGTTACCGGTTCCATTCTCGGCCCGGAAGCAGCTGCGGCATTGCCGGAGATCCAGGCTTGGTGCCGTTTCAGAGATTATGGTTCTTATTTAGTGAAACGCGATGGCACCATCCAGCAAAATTTCAGGGAAGAAGATGTGCTAACGGTGGACAGTAGCTTTTTTGAATTGTTCCCACTCAAAATTATAGAAGGCGACCCGACGCGTTGCCTCGTGCAGCCCAATACTATGGCTATTTCCCGAAGCCGTGCTGAAAAATATTTTGCTTCGCCGCAAATGGCGATGGGGCAGACTTTGGTGCTGGAAAATGAGGAGCGCAGACAAGTAACGGCTGTGTATGAAGACATGCCTCAAAACTCGCATTTCCGGGCCGATCTGTTGCTCGCCATGAATGGCAATGAAGAAATCAAAAACGACCCGCCGTTTTGGGCCACCAATAATAATTTCCACACCTACCTTTTAGTCCGGAAAGGAACCAACCTCGTTGCGTTTAACCGGAAATTCGACCAATTGTCTGCTGAAAAAGTCGCCATTACGGTGCAAAAAGTATTGGGAACTACGATAGAGGACATGGAAAAATCGGGTCAGTACGCCCGTTATCGCCTTCAAAACATGCAGGACATCCACCTGCATTCCGACCTTACCGTAGAGCTTGCTCCAAACGGAAGCATTCGCTACGTTTGGATTTTTAGCGCCATCGCTGGGTTCATCCTGTTGATTGCCTGCATCAATTTTATGAATTTAGCCACGGCGCGCTCGGCGGCGCGGGCAAAAGAAGTGGGTATGCGCAAAGTGCTTGGTGGATCCAGATCGGCTTTGATCGGGCAGTTTTTGAGTGAATCGCTCGCCATTTCGGCCATGGCCGTGCTGTTGGCTACGTTGGTTGCCGCGTTGGCCATGCCTTGGTATCGGGAGCTGACCGGGCGGGCGGCGTTGGCGATTCCCTGGAGTTCGCCTGCTTTTTGGGCTGCCATGACCGGCGGTACACTGCTGGTGGGGCTGCTGGCCGGCAGTTATCCGGCTTTCTTTTTATCGGCATTCGACTCCATCCGGGTGCTGAAAGGACAGGTTTCCGGTATGGGCCGGGGCGGAAATTTTCGAAGCGTGCTGGTTGTTTTTCAGTTTTCCGTAGCGGTGGCGCTCATCATTGCCACGATGCTGGTATTCAATCAATTGAGTTTTATTCAAAATAAAAAATTGGGCTTTGAAAAAAGCCAGGTCATCATCCTTGACGACGCTTACGGGCTGGAGGACAAAGTCTATACCTTTAAAGAAGAAATGCTGCGGCATCCGGCCATCGAAAACGCTACGGTATCAAGCTTCCTGCCGGTTTCATCGAGCCGATCCGACCAAACTTTTTCAAAAACCCTTTCCATTGACAAAGACAATGCAGTGAGCATGCAGCGCTGGCGGGTAGACAATGATTACGTGGCCACGCTGAGCCTGGAGATTGTTCAGGGTCGCAATTTCGACCCTGCGCGGGTGACCGACAGCACCGGAATCATCATCAATGAAACGGCGGCCCGCCAAATGGGTTTTCCTGATCCGATTGGCCAAAAAATTTATGTGCCCAACCGTAATTTTGATGGCGCGCCAAAGCCGGAAGATTTTTCGGAATTGCACATCATCGGGGTGGTCAAAGACTTTCACTGGTCGAGTCTGCGCGATAACATCGGCGCTTTGTGCCTTCAGTTGGGACGTTCAACGGGCTTGATGTCGTTCCGTTATAAAGGCGCGGAGACGGTGGCCATCATTGCTGCCCTGGAAAAACAATGGAAGGCCATGTCACCCGACCAGGCTTTTAGTTACCGATTCTTAGACGACGCGTTTGCACGCATGTACGAATCCGAGCAGCGGATCGGGAAAATTGCGGGTATTTTCGGCATCCTCTCTATCCTGGTTTCCTGCCTGGGGTTGTTTGGATTAGCTTCTTTCACTACCGAACAACGCACCAAAGAGATTGGCATCCGCAAGGTGCTGGGTGCCAGTGTAACGGGCATTACCGGCTTGTTAGCCAAAGATTTCCTGAAATTGGTCGTTGTGGCCATCGTCATTGCCAGCCCGCTTGCGTGGTGGCTGATGCAAAAATGGTTGTCCGATTTCGCTTACCGCATCGAAATCCGCTTGTGGATGTTTGCGCTGGCAGGGTTGGCAGCCGTGGCAATTGCGTTTTTGACCGTGAGTTTTCAGAGCTTACGTGCGGCGTTGAGTAATCCGGTGAAGTCGTTGCGGAGCGAGTAGGGCGCGACCCTTGCGGTCGCCCGGGAGCAAGAGGCTGGAGCCTCTTAAATAGTAGACACGAGGCCGGAGCCTTGCGCCAGCAAGAGCCAGCAAGAGCCGTAGGTACGCAATGTTGACGTAATATTGCGTACCTACGGCACGTAAACGGTACAATTTGACAATTTTTCTACCGGTATCTTGCGCCCGACGGGGTCTTGAAAAATTCGGGATGCCCCATGTCATACCAACCAGATTTTGAAAGCCAGACGTTGTGCGAAACTAAAAATCTTTCCTTACTTTGTGGGAAATTGCTTAACCATCAAACTTTCCCATACCATGTCTGATCAAATTCGCCAACTCGAACCCAAGGCTCCCTGGAATTATTTTGCTGACCTGAATGCGGTGCCGCGTCCTTCCAAACACGAAGAACGGGTTGCCCGGTTTATGGTTGATTTTGGCAAAAGCCTTGGTTTGGAAGTGGTGACCGATGCCATTGGCAATGTGATCATTAAAAAACCAGCTTCGCCAGGTCGCGAAAAAAGCCCGACCGTCATTCTGCAAGGCCACCTCGATATGGTGCATCAAAAGAATAAAGAAACCGAATTTAATTTCGATACTCAGGGCATTGACATGTACCTCGACGGAGACTGGGTAAAGGCGCGTGGCACCACGCTGGGCGCCGACAACGGCCTCGGCGTAGCCAGCATCATGACGGTGCTGGCCTCCAAAGACCTGTCGCATCCGGCCATCGAAGCCTTGTTTACCCTCGACGAAGAAACGGGCATGAGCGGCGCAAAAGCGCTCGGCAGGAAGTTGTTGAAAGGGAAAATATTACTCAACTTAGATACCGAGGAAGATCATGTCTTCACTATCGGTTGCGCAGGCGGCATTGATACGCTGGTGGAATGGGCTTACCGCGAAATAGACGCGCCTGCGGGAGCGGAAGGCCGGAAAATTGTCATCAATGGACTCAAAGGCGGCCACTCCGGCGTGGATATCCATCTTGGCCGGGGCAATGCAAATAAGCTCATGAACCGCGTACTGATGGCTTGCAAAGGAGCGGCTATCAGCACTTTGGAAGGCGGGAGCGTGCGCAATGCCATCCCCCGCGAAAGCGTGGCCACGGTGGCGGTGAAGTCGCCAAAAGTGTTTGACCGCAGTTTTCAGGCGATCGTAAAAGTGATTATGGACGAATACAGGGGCGTTGAACCGGGCCTGCAAATCACCATTTCAGAAGCGCCGATCCCCGCAAAGGTCATGCGCCGCAGCGACCAGACGAAACTCCTTTCCGCCATTCGCGCAGCCCACAACGGCGTGTTCCGCATGAGTCCTGATGTCGCTGGATTAGTGGAAACCTCCTCCAACTTAGCGCGGGTGGAAGTGCGGGACGGGCGGTTTTTTAGCGGCACGTTGCAACGCAGCTCCGTAGAATCAGGTAAAGCCGATGTGGCAGCGACTTTCCGTGCACCCTTCGACCTCATCGGCGCAAAAATCGAAAATGACAATATTTACCCAGGCTGGAAGCCCAATCCCAAATCAGCGGTTTTGAAAAAAATGGAAGGGATTTATGAGGGCATGTTTGGGCACAAGGTTGTGGTGGAAGCCTGCCACGCCGGCTTAGAGTGCGGCATCATCAGTGAAGCTTATCCCGGATTAGATATGATTTCGTTTGGCCCTGAGATCCGCAACGCCCACTCGCCGGATGAGTGCGCGAGTGTGTCGTCGTTTCGGAAATTTTGGGGCTTTTTCGTGGAGGTGCTGAAGCAAATTTAAATACACTTCGACGGAATAGGAGGTCTTATTAGCTGACATGAAGCCGGAATCCGCAGCCTGCAAAAGCGTGTGCGAAAGCCGCAACTGCGCCGTCCGGCTGCGCACATCTTTGTCCGAAACCGAACACTTCGGATGCCACGCCTTTTTTACATAGCTGAAAATCAGGGGGTAAATATTTTGGCATGCCGTATGAGGTTATGCTATCGGGCTTTCTATTTTCCGGCCATCCCATTGGTGGTTATTCGAGCGCTTATTTGTACGGCAACTGCGAAAATGGGGTGCAAAGCGGCGGGCGGATTGTATATGTTCGCCTGTTTTCACTGATTGCTTTGGTGGTTTTAATCATTGCCTGCATCAATTTTATGAACCTTTCAACGGCCAAAGCTTCCAGAAGGCAAAAAGAAGTAGGCGCTGCCTTGGGGGTTACTTTATTAACCGGTTTTTTATCGGGCAGCTATCCAGCTTTTTACCTTTCCCGCTTTAAGCCGGCTTCGGTATTGAAAGGCCAAGTCAAAAACTCGTTTGGCGAAGTGCTGGCGCGTAAAGGGCTGGTGGTTTTTCAGTTTGGCATTTCTTTGGTACTGATTGTTGCGGTAGCGGTCATTTACCAGCAGATTGATTATGCACAATCCAAAAATCTGGGCTACGACAAAGCGAATGTCCTGTATTTTGATAAAGAAGGGAAAGTGAGCGAAACGCCTGATGATTTTTTGGCAGCGATCAAAAAAATCCCCGGCATAGTGAGCGCTTCGGCGGTTCAACAAAACATGATAGGCAGCGGGGCGTCTACCTATGGCATTGAATGGCCCGGCAAATCGGATAAAGATTTGATTGATTTTTCGGTGCGGACTGTGGATTACGGAATGATTGAAACCCTTGGGATTTCTATGAAAGAAGGCCGCAGTTTTTCAAAAGATTTTGGCACGGAAAACAGCAAACTCATCTTTAACGAAACAGCCATCAAGGTCATGAGCCTGAAAGACCCCATTGGACAACCCGTCAAAATGTGGGGAGAAGAGAAAACTATCATTGGAGTGGTAAAGGATTTTCACATCGCCTCACTGCACGAGCCAATTCCTCCGATGGTATTTATGTGCCAACCTGAGGCCACGAGTATGGTCATGGCAAAAATTGAGGCGGGTCGGGAGAAAGCAACCATTGAAGCGCTCCAGCAATTCTATCAGACTTATAACCCCGGTTATGTGCTCAATTTTAAATTTTTAGACGATACTTACCAGGCGCTTTATGTTTCGGAACAGCGCATTTCCAAACTGTCGAGGTACTTTGCAGGTCTGGCTATTCTGATTTCCTGTCTTGGCTTGTTTGGCCTGGCGGCTTTTACGGCCGAGCAACGTACGAAAGAAATTGGCATCCGTAAAGTACTTGGGGCATCGGTTGGTTCGGTCGTAGCGTTATTGTCGAAAGAATTCCTGAAAATGGTGCTGATTGCGTTGGTTTTTGCTACGCCGCTTGCCTGGTTTTTGATGGAAAAATGGTTATCGGGCTTCGCCTACCACATTGAAATTCAATGGTGGACTTTTGCGATGGCGGGTCTGGCGGCAGTGGTCATTGCTTTTTTAACGGTAGGGTATCAGAGTGTGAAAGCGGCAGTGGCGAATCCGGTGAAAAGCCTCCGATCAGAGTGAGAAATCAGGCTTTCGATGCTGCGAAAGCAGCATCAAAAGCATTGCGAAGCGAATAAATAATTCGATCCACACCTTGTTGTGGGGCAATAGTAGGGTGCGGCCCTTGTGGTCGCCCGGAATCAAGAGGCAGGAGCCTCTTAAATAGTAGACACGAGGCCGGAGCCTCGCGCCAGCAGGGATCAATAACAAACAAAACATCAACCAACATGGCAGGCGGCGATTGGAAAGAAATGCTGGTTGCAACCCAAAACGGGGACTTAGATTTGGTAAAATACCACCTGCGAATGGGGGTGGATCCGAATTACCAGCACCCTGAATTGATGACCACGCCGCTGATTGAAAGCATAGAGTTCGGGCACCTTGAAATTTCGGAATTTCTGCTCAAAAACGGAGCCGACCCGGGCATCAAGGCTGGGTTTAGCGCGGATACGGCCCTTTCTGTCGCGCGGCGCAACAAAAACCGCGCCGCCATAAAACTCCTAAAAGCATACGATCGAACAGGATTTCGCTTTCCGTGGTTTATTTAGAATAAATAAAACTTATGAAAATTTCAACCCTCCTCCTCTGTATGCTGGTGCCCAATGCCCTCATTTTTGCGCAAAGCAAATCCCAAAAGAACGCCCGCCACGACAAAGGCGTTATGATTCTGACCCTTGGTAAAGACACCACCACCATTCAAAGCTTTGAAATTCGGGGCGACAGCATTTTTTCCAAAATTCTCTACCTGCCGCAAGGGCTTCAATTGATCGAAGGGAAAGGTACGCTGTATCCTGACGGGAATTTAAAAGGCATGTATTCCACTGTTTCAGTGCTTTCGCCGGATGGGAAATGGGTGCAAAGCCAGGAAACGACGGTCACAAGCGATGCAGATTCCACCTACATTCGGGTGAAAAGAGGGGAGACTGTGATCAATCGGAATTTTGCGGGTCGGTGTTATGTGACGAACAATGCAGACATCGCCAGTTTCCACTTGTTTCCGTACCGCGGATTCTACGCGCCGGCAAAAGTTGGCGATACGCTGACTTCACAGCACGTGGGCGGGTCTTCTCTGAAAAAATTCACGGTAGCGAAAATTCAGAAAAATCAGGTGCGGGTGGGTAGCAGCATGATGGGCTACCTGACGCTGGTGTTGGATAAAAAAAATCGCCTCCAGTCTATTGATGGAAGGGGCAGTTCCCTGAATTTCACGGCGACGGTACACCGCAAACTCCCTTTTGAAACACTGAAAAATCACTTCATCCAAAAACAAATCAAATCCGGGCCACCACCATCAGTCTCTACCCGCGACACCGTTCGCGCTACGATCGGCACGCAGATGGTAACGATCAACTATTGGCGTCCTTCGGCCCGTGGCAGGGTCATTTTTGGAGAAATTGTGCCGATGAACCGCTTCTGGCGGGTGGGTGCCAATAACGCGACCGAAATCAGTTTCACCCAACCCGTTTATTTCGGTGATCAGAAATTAGAAGCTGGGAAATACACCCTGTTTGCCATGCCCTCCGACACGCAATGGCTGTTGATGTTTAATGGTAAAACGGGCATCTGGGGCACAGAATACGACGCTTCGGCGGATGTACTGCGCGTGCCGATGACCGTGGAAAGCCTGCCAGCGCATGTGGAAAAACTGACGCTTTCCGTGATGCCATCTCCAGGCGGTGGCGGGGTGTTGAACATTGAATGGGAAAAAACCAAAACATCGGTGAGGTTCAAAATGGAATAGTTTCCCGGCTCATCTCTTTGTCCATAGTAGACACGAGGCCAGCGCCTCGCGTCTGCAATGCGTAATTCCGAAAACCATCGAAACAAACCGATTCTCCGTCGAATTCTCCTTCTCTTTTTGAGTTAAAAAACGCTTCTTGAAATAAAAATCACCCGATGAAAAAAATAGTTTGGATGCTTGCGCTCGCTTGCGCAATGGGCTTGGCGTCAGGGCAATCGGATCAGGGGCTTGTAGGCGAATATTATGACGGCATGTCGTTCAACAACAAAAAAATGACCCGCACCGATGCCCAGATTAGCTTTTTTTGGAACAATGTGGCACCGGCGAAAGGGATGGATCCGGAGCGCTTCTCCATCCGCTGGAAAGGCAAAATTAAAGCGCCGGAACGCGGCAGTTATATTTTTCGAGCCTACGTGGACGATGGCATCCGGGTGAAAGTTGACGGCAAGATGGTCATCAATGCCTGGGGTCTCCATGATTCCGAACGCTTCACTGGCAGTGTCTGGCTCGAAGCCGGACGCTATTACGACCTGCAAGTGGACTATTTCAATGGCATGCTGGAAGGCGAAATTCAACTATACTGGCAACTGCCCAGCGAAGCAATAAAAACGCCCGATGCTTCCGGGCACCGCGACGAATTGATTGCAAGTAGCTATTTTGGGATACGCTAAAAAAGTACCTTCCCAAAAACGTGCTTTTTGTGCAAACCCAACCCACCATCCATGAGCAGTCTTACCCCGATTTGGATAAACTCAGCCGCTTCCTCGTGCGCCATCCAACACTCCGCCTCAGTATTGTCGGGCATACCGACAAGTTGGGCAACCCGGCCAACAACCTCAAATTATCCGAAGCGCGCGCACAAACCGTGGCGGATTATTTGGTTGATAAAGGCGTACCAGCCGAGCGCATGACCACGAAGGGATATGGGGATACGAAGCCGCTGATTAAGAAGCCGCATCCGCGCAATCGCAGGGTGGAATTTTTGGTGTATTAGGAGGAATTATTTAAATGCCTGGTTAATTTAGGCGGTAACTTCAAGTTACCCCCTAACACAGCCCGTGGTTAATTTAGGCGGTAACTACTTGAAGTTACCGCCTAACACAGCCCGTGGCATCTTCGTCTCGTTTCACCTGAGTATTAAAATGTCCAGTAGTATGATCCTCGCCCACTGTTCGACGCAAGCCGAAAAGCGTTCGGCTGTCCGCCCCGATTTTGTCACGCACTCAAGTTATTCAACTGACCAAGTTAGAAACTTTTTTCCGGTTCGTATTCCTGTGTGAACGAAAAGACCTTATGGCTCCGGTGAAACAAATAAAAAATGCAGTAGCCAGTCGCCTTTTTATGCGTGATTTAAGACAAGCGTATCAGTGTGAAGCTGCACCTCGCCCGAGGTGATGTCATGTGTGGCGCCAACAAGCCCTATTTCTCCTTTTTCAAGCATTTCCTTCAAAATAGGACTCCGCTCCATGATACTTTTAGCGGTTCGCTTTACATTGATGTTTGCCACTTTTTCCACAAATACGCTGTTTCCGGAATTGCGGTTTTCAGTAACGGTCATTTCATCATCAACGGCGGGTCTTATTTTGGTAAGCAAAGCCGTCAGGTTACCCATTTCCACATGATCGCAAGCTCCTTTTACAGCGCCGCACTTGGTGTGCCCCAGGACGACAATCATTTTGGAGCCGGCAACTTTACAGGCAAATTCCATGCTGCCCAAAATATCTTCATTGATGATATTTCCCGCAATACGGATGCTGAAAACATCCCCTAATCCCTGGTCAAAAATAAGTTCGGCAGAAGTCCTGCTGTCAATACAGCTCAGGATAACTGCAATAGGATATTGCCCGTCCGACGTTTCGTTTGCTTGTTGCAAAAGATTTCGGTTCACTTTCAGGTTGTTAACAAATCGCTTGTTGCCTTCCTGTAACAATTCCAGCGCCATAGAAGGGGTGATGGCGTCTTGCATTTCTTTAGTTATGGTTCTCATGAATTTATTTTTTAATGATGGTGGTGAATGAATATTAAAGGTGCCTGTTTTGCCATTCAAAAACGATGTGCCCGAATTCAGGCTACGGGTTCAATGAACTTAATTTTCTCCACAGCAATATTTTTGGATTTCGCATTGCTCTCAAAGTTTTTTATCAACTCAACCACATCATAATCAATGGATTTTGAATTGGTACAGTCAATAACCACTTTTGCATTTTCAGGAATGGCATCTAATTCCCTGATCAGGCTTGCTTTGTTGAAAAACGATACTTCCTCTGCCAAAACAAGGTGGTAGGTATCAACGCCATTTTCGGTGGTATGCACTTCTTTCATGTAGTGTGAATTGCGGTAACTGTGCCGCAATGAGTAAAAACCGCCCATTGCCATTCCGGCAATAATTCCGGTCAGAAGGTCGGTTAATAAAATAACAACAACCGTGACGACAAACGGAATAAATTGTTCCCAGCCCAGCTTGTACATTTGTTTGAAAAGGGAAGGTTTTGCCAGTTTGTAACCTACCATGAGCAATAGGGCGGCCAAACTTGACAGTGGAATCATGTTCAAAATGCTTGCAATCGTCAAAGCACTTATCAGTAAAAACACACCATGGAGAATGGTAGACATTTTGGTTTTTCCTCCAAAAGATATGTTGGCCGAACTGCGAATAATGACCTGCGTGACGGGAAGGCCGCCAATAAAACCCGAAAGCACATTGCCCAAACCTTGTGCTTTTAACTCCCTGTTTGTTGGTGTGACCCGTTTGTAAGGATCCAGTTTGTCGGTGGCTTCCACACAAAGCAGGGTTTCCAGACTTGCTACAATGGCCAGGACAAAAGCAACTTTCCAAACCTGCCAATTGGTGATGGCCGAAAAATCGGGAAAGGTAAATTGCGCAAAAAACGCAGTCAGGTTTTCAGGAACAGGAATGTTCACGACCTGGTCAGCTGCCAAACTATAATTCAAAATGCCGTTTTGGTAAAGGTAATTCATTAAAATGCCCAACATCACCACTACGAGCGGGCCGTTTAGCATGCCAAAAATTTTGTGTTTTTGGGTCAATACTTTATCCCAAAGTACAAGAATGGCCAATGAAATGCCTGCAATGAGCAAAGCCCCCGGCGTCATAAACTCTATTGCCTTAAAAATTCCGGAAAAGGTATTTTCACCGTCGGCTTGCCAAAACGAAAAGTCGCCTTCAGCGTCCTTGTCCCAACCCAGCGCGTGCGGAATCTGTTTGAAAATGATTAAAAGCCCGATACCACTCAGCATGCCTTTGATGACGGACGAAGGGAAAAAATAGGCAATGAAGCCCGCCTTGGCATATCCCAAAACGAGTTGGATGATGCCCGCCAAAACGACCGCAAGCAAAAAAGCCTCCCAAGAGCCTCCGAGTGCAGCAATGGAAGTTAATACGATTACGGCAAGACCTGCTGCCGGGCCACTTACGCCCAGCGGCGAACCGCTGGCAACCCCAACCACAATTCCACCTATAATACCTGCAATGATGCCCGCAAACAAAGGTGCGCCGGATGCCAAAGCAATGCCAAGGCATAAGGGAACGGCAACGAAAAATACGACGATACTCGCCGGAAGGTCGTGCTTTAACTCGCTAAAGTAACTTTTCATCTATTTAGATTTTATGTTGTCCGACAAAGATAGTGAAATACTTTTGAATGATAGCTATGCTACTTCGCAAAGATGTAAAAATATTTTAAAAGAGATTATTACTATCTAAATCAACAAAACGCTTACCTTTGTGGAAAGGTTTTGTGATATGGATTTTCAAGTTACCTTCAAGATCAATGAGAAGATATTTTTGCGGAACCCGGAAAGCAGCGAGGTTGGAAGGCAAATCGTAAAAAAGGCGATAGACCTGATTTTCCATTTAGGTCTCGAACGGTTTACCTTCAAAAAGCTGGCTGTTGAAACCAACTGTACAGAGGCTACCATATATAGGTACTTTGAAAACAAGCACCGTCTGTTGCTCTATATCCTTAATTGGTATTGGTGCTATATGGAGTTTTTGGTGATGTTCAAATTGCAGAATGTAGCCGATAAGAAAGAAAAATTGAAACTGATCGTTGAGCTGCTGACCCATGAATTGCCTGAGAGTTCAGGTGAATTTGACTACAACAAAAAATTTCTGAATCAGATCGTAATCACGGAAGGCAGTAAAGTGTATTTGGTGAAAGACGTGTCGGAAATAAATAAAGGCGAAGTGTTTAAGCCGTATAAAGATTTGTGCGCAACAATTGCAGTGGTTATTTCTGAATACAACCCGGCGTATAAATATCCAAGATCTTTGAGTACGACCTTGATCGAAACATCCCATAGCCAGCAATATTTTAGTGCTTACCTGCCCAAACTTACAGATGCCTTGCCGGCCAACCTGCTGGAGTTTACAAGCCAGTTTTTACAAGATTTTTTATTTAAGGTTTTGAAGTAGCCGCTGGCACCCATTTGAACATTTTCTGTTCACCAGATGGTTGCCAGCGGGATGGATACAGCGCCTGTTACAACCCCAATTCTATATAAAACACGACACCGGCATTGGGCGGAATGGCATCGCCTGCTCCTTGTTCGCCATAACCCAGCGCAGGAGGGATAAACAGAATGGCTTTGCCGCCGCGATTGAGCAGTAGCATGCCTTCATTAAAACCGGGGATCAGTTGCCCCACCGGGAAGGGAGCTGGTTCGCCGCGATCAAAAGAGTTGTCGAACATCGTACCGTCAGCGGTCAATACACCGTAATAGTGTGTACTGATTTCGTCTCCCATGCTGATGGAAGCACCTGTGCCTTGCTCTAAAATGAGGTACTCTAAGCCGGAAGCAGTTTTTTGGAGCTTATTGCCCAAGGTACCCGCTTTATAACCGGCTATTGCAGTTTGCACTTCCGCAGCAACGACTGCGCCGCGAGCGATGGCGGCTTCCATCATTTTTTCGGCTTCGGCTTCGCGTTTTTGCAGTTCTTCTAAAGAGACGACGTCTACTAAAACAGCCTCATACCGGATGGCCGGGATGGTTTGGAAGCCTTCAGGCAATTGTTCCCGCTGTTCATCCGGAATGGACTCAAGGACGGTCACGCTGTCGCCTTTTGCCATGGAAAAAATGGCTTTTAAGAAAGCAGGGGCTTGTGGTTCTGCCTCAAACTCCTCTTTCGTAGGCAGTGCGATCTCGCGGGCACCACCGTAATCGCGGCGGGTGCTCATAAATAGCGAGTCGCCGAGATAGGTGTAAACCTGCATGGAAACCGTTTCGCCAAATGTCGCTTTGGGGCCGGTTTTATTGGTGTGGTTGGTGATTTTAACCTGTGGGGGCACCGCATCCGTAACTGGGTTTTGGGCCGCTATTGCGCCTGACCACAGAAGCAACGAAAATAAGTATAGACGCATGATGTTTGATTTTGAATTTAAAAGTATTCATTTGTGGTTATCTCACCAAATAACTTCCCCGTTTGTGCGGTGGCTTTTTCCATCAGGCTGCGTTGATCGTCGGTCGCGTAGCTTAGGCTATGCTCCCTTCTCTCGCCTTGCCTGATGAAAAAATCCCCTCGCCCAATTCACGTAACTTATTTACGACACATTCCTAAACCAATACCTGTTCCTGAAAATTCATTCTTGTGATGACGCCACCGGAAGATAAATGTTGAAGGCTGAGCCTTTGCCTTCTTCTCCGTCAGCATCAATAAATCCACCATGTGCTTCTGCAATTTTCTGGCAGATGGAAAGGCCAATTCCGGTTCCAATGTATTGTTGGCCATGAAAACGCTGAAACATTTTGAACAAGTCTTTTTTATAAGCCGGGTTAAACCCAACCCCGTTATCGGCCACCGTAATTTTATAATAATCATGTTCACTATTGGGCCGGATGTCCTGCATGGTTTTTTTATCAATCAACTGGCAACTGATGATGACAACAGGTGGCCTGCCCTCTTTGGTGAATTTTAGCGAGTTGTTGATCAGGTTTTCAAATAACTGCTTGATCAGAAACGTAGTGCCTTGTATCACCGGCAGGTTTTCCCACTGCAGGCTTCCTTCATTTTCTTCTATGCTTTCTTTCAGGTCGGCTTGTATTTCTTCAAGCAATCTGTCTAAATCACAATTCACCAATTTTTTTTCTTCATTGATAACTTTTGCATAGGAAAGCATGGAATCAATCAGATTTTGCATGCGGGCTGCCGAACTTTGCATGCGAAGGATGTTTGTTATTACCAATTCCGGTAAATCGGCCTGATGTTTTTGTAAAATAATCGAAGCATACATCTGAATTTTCCGAAGTGGCTCTTTTAAATCGTGGGTGCTTATCCAATTCATATTAAAAAGTTCCTCGTTGGCTTTCTTCAGCCTTTCATTCAGGTTAAGGTAGCGGAGTTCTTCCGCCTGCATTTCTGCCAAGTGAAACTGGTGTTGAATGTAGGAGCAAATGACTGAGGCTGCTTTGATTTCGGGCTTTTGCCATGCTGCACTTTGGCCTTTAACTGCCTCTTTCCACAAGGCAAAAGATTTGCGTGGGGTAAGGCTTTGGTTTTCCGCATCTATGTTCATGGGTTTTGATGGATCACCGCCCCAGTCAACTGTTTTTTCAACCTCCTGCCTTATCCAGGCTATGCCATTTTTAGTTTGCGTTCCTATTGGCAGGTAAACTACACCGGCAATCTGGCTGCCTAAGCCTGCGGCTTGAGGATAGCTGTCGCTAAGCTTTGAAGTTTGAAAAATGCCATGGTCAATGGAAGTGTCAAGCCAGTTCATTAAACCATTTAATTTTTCATCGTCCGGCAGCAGGCCATATTTATAAAAAGTTTCTTTGTAAGCAATGACCACAGCATCTGCATTCAACAGATTTTTTAATTGAACAAGGGTTTGTTCTTGTGCCAGGCTTTGCTCGCTGCCTGCCATTATTTTATGCAGGCCATCCAGTTTTTTTTCTGTTTCTTTTACAAGCTCAAATTCATCAGCCACCTGGCGCACATCAATTTGAGAGGAAAGAAAAACACCCTGCAGGTGAGCCGCCAGCCGAACGTGATAAGGAATTTGTTTGGGTGCATAATGATGGCAGGCAATCAGGCCCCAAAGCTTTCCCTGATTGATAAGCGCAATGGTGAAAGTGGCGCCAACACCCATGTTTTTTAAATACTGAATGTGCATGGGTGAAGAACTGCGCAACGTGGAAAGCGTGAGGTCTATGCTTTTATTATCTGCATTTTCATCTAAAGCATAAAGTGGCACATTGGTCACCTGCACATTGGCAATCATGCGTATGCGATTCAGTAAAAAAATATCCCTTGCCTGCACAGGAATATCGCTGGCCGGATAATTCAAACCTAAGTATGGCTCAACACTGTCTATCCTGCTTTCGGCAAACACCTGCCCGTTGTAATCCTTGTCAAAGCGGTAAATCATTACCCTGTCGTAGCCGGTAATCTTTCTTGTTTCATCTGCCACATCCTGACAAAGCATTTGCAGGTTGTCGGCTCTTTCTGTGTAGTAAGCAAAGCGGTTTGTTTGAAAAAAAAGATCGGGCAGTTCAAGTCCCTCCGGGCTGAACGATTCAAACTCCATTACCCGATTTTCTTTGGTAGAAAAGGCGGTAATGTGAAAGGTTTGATTGCCTAAGGTAAAAGCAAAAGGCATCACCGCATCTTCTGTTTTTGCAGAATAGGCTGCTAATGAATTCGCATCTTCGTTACTAAAAAATTCAGAAAAGGGTTTGCCAAGAATTTGGTTCAGCGGCTTGTTTAAAAGTGCCGTGCAGTTTTCGCTGCAATACTGAATGGTGTTATCGGTTTTGTTCAAAGCCAGCAAATAACCATGAGATTGTATGCTGCCCGGAATATGAATGGGTTCAGCTTCACAATTGGTAATGGTTATGTTGTCTTTATTGGTAAGATTTTTAAGATTCATGTTGTGTAAGTTTAAGCGGAGTGTTGTTAAACCAGTGATGCAGTATGCTGAAAGTTTGTGAGGCGCTTTTAATAACTTCTTCTTCTATGCCCGATGATGCCAGGCAAAATGCTTGTAAAAATTTTTTCCACCGGCTGCCGGTTTCAGATCCATACACTGTAAAATAGGTTGCTTTGCCCGCTATGGCTTCCATACCCAATGTTGCATGTAAATGTTTGCAAATAACGGTGCCTCCCAATATTGATCCTTCAAGCACATACATGCCACCAAGTGCTGTTGCATTTGAATGATAGACTTCTGCAAAAAAATGATCAGGTAGGACAGCAATGCCTGCTTCATCAATGCCAAGCATATTAAGATCAGAAACAAGTAAATGAGTTTTACGTCTTTCGTAAATGTCGGCAATGCTGTGTTGAACCAAGGGAAAAACATTGTTTTCAAAACCTTTTACAAAGCCATAAAGCAAAGAAAGATAAGCAGCATAATCAGCGGCGGTTACCTGAGGACTAAGCAGGTTTTTTGAAGCCGTATTTTGCTCAAGTACGCTGTGTTGATGTGCTGTGCGGCTTCGTAAGTTTTGTAAAAACATGTGCATTTGATCTTATTATTTGTCAGTTATTTATTTTTGGTTGATTGCCAGTTTTTTTGCAGACAGTCTGCAACGCTGTTTTTAAAATCGGTATAGCTGGTTGCTTTTATCATGTAAAAATCAGCCCCTTTTTCGTAAGCTGCTTTTATCTGATCCTCTTGAGAGGAAGTGGAAAGCATAACCACATTAATATTTTTCCAGCGATGGTTTGTTTTAATTTCCTCCAGGCAAAGCATCCCATTTTTAAATGGCATGTTGAGATCTAAAAAAATAAGTTCCGGAAGAACCACTGCATCTTCCAGCATTTTCATCAGCTCTATGCCATTGACAGCCACTTCAAGATTTACGTCAACTGCAAGGTCGGTCAACACGTCTTTAAAAAGATCAACATCTTCATCATCATCTTCGGCCATTAGTATTTTTTTTAAATACATTTTAAATTGAGTTTTATAAATTAAATTTGACTTGGAGCTTGTTCGGGTTTTCGTGATTGACTACGTCGAATCTTCGATTTGAGCGAGGGCGAGGAAATTTTATTTTAGACAAAGCCTGTCCCGAACTTGTTCGGGGGCGAAACGTAAGTTCGACGTAGTCAATTTTGCCCCGACCGCAGTCGGGGTAGCCGGCAGCTATGGCGAAAAAAATCAACGCAGTATAAAATAAAATTTGCCGACCGTAGCCAATTGACGAATTCTTGAACAAGCGCTTAGGGGCGCTGAATTAATAAGTGTCGCTTTCTCCGGGCAAAGCATTTTGATTCTAACCGAGGCGAGGGTTCCCGACCTTAGCCATAGCTAAGGGAGGCGGTTCCTCAACGAAGGGTAGGAGCAAAAGACCTCCTGGAAAAGTGGACAGTTATTAGACTTGTTGCGATGGGATCATCTTGGGTTAAAAACGGCTCTTTTTCCCCCACTCTTCACCTTTTTTTCGTTACAGAACAGTGCTATGCGCCTCAAAAAAGGCTATGATTGGAAGAAAAACAGCTCGTTTTTCCCACCAAGCTGCCCCATCGCAACAAGTCTATTATTTCAGCGACCCTTAGTCGGAATAGAACTTGAAATCAATGCCGAAACAATGACATTTGTATCAAGAATGAGTTTTTGCATTTCTGACCACTTTTATTTCAGCGTTGATTTCGTCCATCGTCATCTTAGAAAGTCCAACTTTTTTGGCTATTTCGTTGCACGCTAAAAGTGCTTCTCGGGCATATTCCTGACTGATCATTTCTACCAAATCGGTAAATTTGATTTCTCTACTTGCCAAATTGTATTTTTGGAAATCGGTTTCACTCAATTTTTCTGTACTGTTCGCATATTCTTGAATAGTTTATGTTTTCGTTTTTCACAATTTCAGCCACCACGTCAATATGCGCACGTCCAGATCACCTGAACAAAGATAAAGAAAACTATTGAAGCCTGTGAAAATCAATTTACTCGCAAGCTTGTTCGGTTTTTCGTGAAACCGAGTAACGTTTACTAAACTTTTAAAGTTTAGTAAACGTCATGTTGACAAAAATGTCCAGTAGTATGCAGTTGAACACTTAGGAGCGTGTCGTAAATAAGTTACGTGATTTGGGGGAGGTGCTTCGACAGGCTCAGCATGTCAGATTTTTTCATCAGGCAAGGCGCGAGAAGGGAGCCTGGTGCTTTGTGAATTTACTCGTGCGCATTTGTTGGGATTTATAAGTTCGGGAATATATGGGTTTCTAATAAATCGTGGTGGCTTTTATGGTGAAGCATGCAAGATATATGACGCAATACCTTGTTAGCGATTATTACTGTCTGTCCACCATGAGCAGTTGTCCGAAATAATGATTTCGTTTTTCTCATAATGAAGTGTTGTCTTCATTGGAATTGTCTTAAACTGTAAATTATATTTGTCTGCAAGGTGCCTTATTTCTGGTGTGTCATCATACGTCAGCATGAATTTTCCTTTGAGTTGTGCTGTCAGTTTAAAGAGGCGCTCATGGTCTATGTCATAATATGTGTAAAGTCGTTTACCTGCAATGGTGTAGGGGGGGTCAATAAAAAAGTATGCGTTTTTATCATTTAAATTTTGTTCTAAAACCTCAAATGCGTCACCCGTAATAAATTTAATTTTATCCTTTACGTAATCAATCGCAAGTATTCTGTCACGTAAGGTTTTAGGGTACCACCGTGATCCAATGCCTTTTCCGTTCTCTCCATTTTTAATCATTCCCGACCCCTTAGCAAGTATGCCGCCATGAAAAACCCTGTTTTTGAGAATGGTGCAAAATGCGATGTCATGTAATTCTTTTTTGGGATTTTCTAATTCAGTTTTGACATTTGCATGTGTGAGGTCGTAAGAATAGATTTTGTCAGCAAGCCATTTATTTTTTTCGCTCAAAATGGTTTGCCAAACCGCTGCAATTTCTTCATCCATTTCAACCATTGTAATTTCTTCAGCCATTTTTTCAAATGCCGCTGTCAAGCTAACAATCCCACCACCTGCAAAAGGCTCTATTAATTTTTTTATAATTTTATTTTCTTGTTTCAGCCATTGTCTAACAGTTGGGATTAACCATGTCTTGCCGCCTGGATAGCGAAAGGGACTGCGTTGTGGTACTGATGCAACATTGATTATTGCTTGTCCAATGGATTGTTCGCCTAAGTCGAACATAGTCATTTGATTTTTCATTCTACAACTATGTTTTCAAGGTTATCAATGTCAAAAGCACCTGCTCGTTTTGCATCAAGTTTCTTCTGTAATATTTGAGTGAAATGGCTTATAGAACCTGCCTCGAATTTTGCTATCTGTTCTAAAGCACTTGCGAATTTGGTGTAAACAATTCTTTGAAGTTTTAGCGATAACGTTCTTGTTTTCTTGTCAGGTACAAGCTCATACAGAAAAAATGCAAAATCAGATTCCGATTTGTCAAATTCGGGAAGGGCAGGCAATGTATTGTAAAAACTTGTTTGCAACGCAACAACTTGCTTCTTGCTCCATTGCTTAAGAATAGAGCCTTTGGCAATAATTTGTGGGATTAGTCTTTTTCTTGACGAAGAAAGATAATCCGGTTTTGGATATTTGAATGCTTGTGTCCAACTAAAATTGGGTATTGGGTTTTCTAAATATGCCGTAAAAGAGCCAGTCAAGTTTCCTGAAATATAGACCGCCTGGACTTCTAAAGAACCAAAGTCTAAAACCCTGCCTTTGTCATCATACGAAACCAAAACATAATCAATGTTGCCCGCAGATTTACCGTGTTTGTCTTTCAGTCGCACCTCACCAACATGTGTCCATGTTGCTTTCCCATCAAAAATGAAGTTTGCAGCGTCACTAATAATTGTCCAATCTTCCCTAAACCTGATTGGACAAATGATAACTTGCTTGCCTTTGTAGTTTAGGCTACAAACGCCCAAAGGAAACTCAATACTATTTTTTGTGCAGTTTGAAACGATATTATTATATGGGCATAACTTGTTTTCACGATAACGCTTTGCTCTATCGCTTTCATTGTCAATAGGAAAGCCGAAAACTTCGCCTAAAGGTTGTAAATCTTTCTTGTCCAAATTCATTTGTTAAAAATAGTAAATATTCCCCGTCTTTGGGTGTGTCACTAAAGGAATGTTGAGAATAGGTATGCTGGTTGGTGCAATAGCCAGCCACCACGTCAATATGCGCTCTTTTCGAGCGCCTGAACAAAGATAAAGAAAACTATTGAACTCTGAAAAAATCAACTTAATAGCAGATAAGTCACTGAATTTAATTTTCTTATAATGTATATTCTTGAGTATCTGACCCCCTGTTCTGGTTTCATCTGACCCCCCTATTCCGGAGCTTTGACCCCCCTAAATGTTAGTAACATTCCGGAGGTCTGACCCCCCTGATAAAAATGTGGATTCATACGGAAAGAATCGCCATTTTTCCATCTTGTATATTCCGGTCTATCTGACCCCCCTGTTCCGATTTCATCTGACCCCCCTATTCCGGAGCTTTGACCCCCCTAAATGTTAGTAACATTCCGGAGGTCTGACCCCCCTGATAAAAATGTGGATAC